>FLOH01000458.1_pt1 | contig 88139 bp, 81 predicted proteins | sample 756751 | NCBI WGS metagenome assembly FLOH01 (sample SAMEA4026879, study PRJEB14308) | marine metagenome | biome: coastal water; material: water | depth 74 m
AACCCGACTGAAATCAACTGAGTACTCATCAGGCAAAGAAACACCGCTGAAGGAATTAACGCGGCAGTCAGGAAGCGGAGACCGTATTGCACGCTCTCATTCAACCCCGCGGAATCATTCCGCGCGGCTTGGCTGCTCATACGCGGAAAGAGCACGTTTGTGATTGAAGCCGAAAAGATGCCAAAAGGCAGCTGAAAAAAAACTAAGGCTATGGATACCGCGGTTACGCTCCCGGGTTCGAGGCCGCTGGCAAAACGATTAGCTATTAGTTGAGTCGCTGTAAAAACCGAGGAAGTTGCCAATATGGGAAGCCACTGTTTCACGATCCGGCGAAAATCAGGGTTTGAAAAGTCAAATCGCGGTATCAAACGGTACCCCAATCTGTGAAACAGCGGATACTGAAACGCGATTTGCGCAATTCCTCCGGTCAGCACGCCGGCGGCCATCGCATAGATATCAAACCGGCCCTTAAGAAAGGTCACGCAACAGATGACGGTAATCGAAAAGAGAAGCGGGGTCACCGCGGGGATGAAGAAATATCTGTGCGAGTTCAGGACACCCATGAGTACGGCGCTTATGCTTATTAAAAGCAGATAGCCGATGACCCACCTGAACAGCTTGGAGGCTGCCGCGAGCTGCCCCGGGCTTTTCAGCTCAGAAAGCACCCGCTCGACAAGGAAATCGGAGAAAACCATACACATGATACAAAGCGGCAGAATGATGATCAGCTGCAAGGTTATGATATTCCCAACGAGCGGCCTTGCCTTGCTGCCATCCGGGGCGCCTACCAGGTTTTTCGAAAGAACCGGTATAAATGCGGCGGAAAGTGCGCCTTCCGCCAATAGTTTTCGCAGATTGTTAGGAACCGCAAAAGCAAGGTTTATAATATCCGCTTTTTCCCGGCTAAAGAGGGTCGTGATTACTATTATCCTGACGAATCCGAGAAGGCGTGAGATCAAAGTACAGGCCATTACGAGCACTGAGGTCAAGGTGCTCTTGCCTATTTCAGTTTCTCCCTTCATTTGAAACTCAGCTTTGACGTATAATCATCGAGAAACGTTCGTTTGTATGCTTCAAAAGTTCCATTCTCTATATTTTTACGTATGTCGATCATCAGTCGTTCGAGAAACTCAAGGTTGTGCCGGGTCGCGAGCATGATACCAAGGATTTCGTTCGCTTTGAACAGATGCCTCAAATACGCTCGGGTGTAACGACGGCAAACAGGGCACTCACACGATGTATCTATCGGCTCGAATACCGTGGCGTTCCATTCCTTTTTCAGGTTGATTATGCCTCGTTTCGTAAACACCGAGCCGGTGCGCGCGGTTCTTGTGGGGAAAACGCAGTCAAAGATATCTATACCGGCGGCGACCGCCTCGAGTATATACTCCGGTGTCCCTATCCCCATTACGTATCGCGGCCGGTCTGCCGGCAGCAATTCGGCTGTAAACTTGAGGAAATGCAGAAACTCATTCCAATCCTCGCCAACGGAAAGTCCTCCAATCGCCACTCCCGGAAGGTCGAGTTCTCCTACTTCCGCCGCCGCTTGCCTTCGGAGATCTTCATAAAAGTTACCCTGGACAATCCCAAATAGACTGCCTTTCCATTCGCCTTGGGCATTATTCCAGGCATCTTTACTCCTTTTGAGCCATGTAGTTGTGATTGTGAGAGCTTCTTGTGCTTCTTTTTTACTTATCCTTGGTGGAGTACAGACATCTAGGGGCATGCAGATATCACTCCCAAGGATACTCTGGATGTCGATTACCTTTTCCGGGCTGAAATCGTGGTACGAACCGTCGATATGAGACCGGAAACGCACGCCGCCTGAGCTAATCTTTCTAAACTCGGAAAGTGAAAAAATCTGATATCCACCGGAATCTGTAAGAATGTTGTGCGGCCATGTTGAGAAGGAGCGCAGCCCTCCGGCTTTTTTAATAACATCCGTTCCCGGTCGCAGGTAGAGATGATAGGTGTTGCCAAGGATGAGTTTCACCCCCATCTCGTCCAGGTCATCGTGAGCGATCGCCTTGACGGTACCGTTTGTTCCTACCGGCATGAACGCCGGGGTTGGGACTTCGCCGTGAGGCAGTTGGAGTATCCCGGTTCGGGCTGAAGACCCGGCTGAAGTGCATGTTTGCTTGAATATCATCTTTAGACCTTTAGGTCCTCGCTGTTCTAAAAAGCCAAAGCCCGGCTAAAAAAAAGATTATAAATGGTCCCCAGGCGCCGAGCAGGGGTGTCAGGATACCAGACTTTGCTAAAAGGCTCGATACCATTTGGGAGACATAATAGAGAACCGACACCACAAGGCTCAGCAGCAAGCTCATTAGAAGGATGTTCTTTTTGAATCGTCCTCCTACCGCACAGGAGAGAAAAACGACGATAAGAGGCGTAAAGGCGAAAGAATAACGCTTGTAGTATTCGGTAAGAGGTTCTCGGTACGGGAGTCCGGCATTTTGGAGACTTTCGACCCAGAGCCCCGCTTCCTCAGAGCTCATCTCACCGATATTACGTACGGTTTTCCTGAAGGTATCCGGATGCTCGATAATATCCGGCCGGGAATACCTGCTCTTGTTTTCCTCGAGCAGAAACTCACCGTCATCGTCCCAGGAAAAGATACGCACGTCCTGGAGATCCCATTCGTCCTCGTTCCACACCGCCTGTTCGGCATCGATCCGGCCAACGATTCGTCCGAATTCATCCCGTTCTATCAAAATAAGTTCGCGGAGCACCCGGGCTGAGTCATTATAGTATTCCGCGTGATAGACCAGCCTCCCCCCTTCACTGAGCACGGTTACATCCGTGTTGCTTAGGGATTTCCGCTGCTTGAGAAGGTCCTGTGACAGGGTGTTTTTCATCGTATATGTATCTATTACGAAATATTCCTCAAAATAAAAACTGCCTATGCTGATGAGTATCCCGAACAATAAGAGAGGCGATACGAGCTTGAACAACGAGATACCGGATCCAAAAACGGCGATGAGTTCATTGTTCGCATAGTAGGTCCCGAGGGTAAAACCAACGGCGAAAAGTAGGGACGGAGAAATTGAAAAAGAGATACATTTCGGCATGTAATACCATTGAACGAGAGCGATCTGGGAAAAGGGTACTCCTAGATTTATGTACCGCCAGATATAGGCGAAAATATCCACAAGTTGAAGTAGAAGGACAAAAAAGATTATTGAAAGTAAAAAGGTGGGGATAAACGCCTTGGCTATCATCCGCTGAAGAGCTCTCATCGGCGTTTTCTCAAGAAGAAAAAGAACAGACCAAAGCCGAAAATAATGAAATTTGGAAGCCACATCGATAGAAAAGGTGAAAAATTGAGCCTGAACCCAAAGTTCTGCCCTGCAAGGAGCATCCCCCAGTAGAAGATTGACACAAGAAGCCCTATACCAAATCCCACGGAACGGCCGCTTCGCTTGGCGAAGATCCCGACGGGAAAGGCAAATACAATAAATACCAGGCAACCAAAAGGCAGAGAAAACTTCCTGTTGAAATCGAGTTCATAGGTGTGGAGAGACCTATCACGGATTATTTTTTGCTTTAACGTGTCGTATTCTTCATACGCCGCTTCCAGGCTTCTCTGCAACTGCGGGGAGGCGCGCTGATTTATACCCGTGTCCTCAACAAGGGCGTAGTATCTCGATCTAAGATCAAAGAGGCTTTTTGCCACATCAATTTGATGGGTGCCGAGCTTTCCCTCCAGTTCCTTTCTCATTTCCTGGATCGAGGCATAGACGTCCACGGAACTCATCTCACGCGGGCCGGGGCTGGAAATTGAAAAACTGATGTCGGAAAGCAGGATGTTGTAGATCATTTCTTCAGATTCAAAATACTCGTATTCTTTCTTCTTGTTAGACTCCGTCGTATGGCTGAACACATCTTGAAGACGCAAGGATATCACCCCGCCCTGCTCTTCATTGTCGACAAGACGGGCGCTTGAAGCGGAAATGACCCGCTTGTTCTTTTCCTGTGTTTCATCAAGGATTATGATATTGCTAATCTCTTTCTTGGTTACTTCGCCGGTGATGATTACCGCGTCCTGATAGCGCTTCACCGCAAAGGATTCGAGTTCGAGCTCCGGATTGGTGAGAAGGATCTTTCTATACAGTCTGCCAAAATTGATATTGCCCAGGGGTATCAGGTAGTCGTTACTCACGAAGGAGAATGCCGTAAAAATGACCCCAATGAAAACAAAGGGAATAAAGAGCCGGGTCTTTGACACTCCGGAAGCCTGAACGGCAAGCATCTCGTTATCCGAGGAAAACCTGCCTACGGCCATAAGCGCGCCAACCAGTGAGGCGAAGGGAAAGGAAATCGAGACCACCGATGGGAGCATATAGATGATAAGCAACAAGACATCCGCCGGAGGTACTTTTTTTGCAAGCACCTGCTCGGCGAGAATGAGTATGTTGTTCATAAAAAAGATAAAAAAGAAGAAAAGAAAAGCGACGATGAACGAAAAAACAAATTCTTTTCCGATGTAAAAAGAAAGCGACCAGTATCTCCGTGCCATATCAGGCGCCGGTCGAGCCGAATCCGCCCTCTCCTCTGCGTGAGGAATCCAACGAACCGGCTGACTCGTAATCCGCACGCGTTACCGGCGCTATTATAAGCTGGGCGATCCGGGCTCCGGTTTCAATGGTAAAAAGTTCATTGCCCAAATTAATAAGGATTACCTTGATCTCCCCTCTGTAATCCGAGTCTATAGTTCCGGGTGAGTTGAGCACGGTTACACCGTGCTTAGCGGCGAGTCCGGACCGCGGCCTCACCTGTCCTTCAAAGCCTTCAGGAATTTGCAGTTTGAGACCTGTAGGAACAAGAAATCTATCTCCCGGTTCAAGGGCGACGGGTTCGATTAAAAATGCGCGCAAATCCGCCCCGGCGCTGCCGGGGGAAGCGTAGGTTGGAAGAAACGCCCCGGGCTCGATTGTACCGTTTATCTTCAATCCCACTTTTTTTTCCGTACAAACTATTTTTTAGTTGCGGACGCTTCCCCGGTGAACCCTATCTCCGGTCTCCTCCGCTATCACGCCCGCCGTCCCTTCTCCCACGGTCCCCTCTGGGGCGATCGTGCTGGCCCTGCTCTCCCTCGGGGCGTTGCGGGGCCTTTCTCTCGCCGTCAGGATCGATGGCATCTATATAACTTAGGTTCAGCCTGCCCATCCTATCTATCTCAATAAGCTTTACGGGCACTTCCTGACCGAGTTTTAACACTTCGTCTACCGCGTTAACCCGTTCCCGGGAAAGCTTGGAGATGTGACAGAGTCCGTCCTTGCCGGGTAGAAACTCTATAAAAGCGCCAAACTCCATGATTTTACGCACGGTTCCGTGGTATATCTTGCCGACTTCAGGTTCTTCGATAATTCCTTTGATCATCTCTTCGGCTTTTTTCGCGGAGTCCATATCTTTTCCGTAGATGAGCACCCTGCCGTCATCGTCGATATTTACGGTTGCCTTTGACGCCTCCGCGACGGCTTTGATATGTTTCCCCCCGGGACCGATTATCGCGCCGATCTTATCCTGATCTACCATGAAACTCACGATCCTTGGTGCCCGCTCGGAAACCTCATCAGCAGGTTTGGATATAAGCTCATTCATGATTCCGAGGATGTGCATCCTGCCTTTTTTGGCCTGGGCGAGGGCCCGGGACATAATATCCCGACTCACGCCGGAGATCTTGATATCCATTTGGAAGGCGGTAATTCCATCCTCGGTTCCGGCTACCTTGAAATCCATATCACCTAAATGGTCTTCTTCACCAAGAATGTCGCTTAACACGACGGTGTTGTTCTCATCGGCAATAAGACCCATAGCAATACCGGCAACCGCGTTTTTCACCGGAACACCGGCGTTGAACAGGGAAAGTGACGCGCCGCATACGGAGGCCATCGAAGATGATCCGTTTGATTCTAATATTTCAGATACGATCCGGATTGTGTATGGGAAATCGGAATTTTCCGGAAGGACGGCTTTCAAAGCGCGTTCCGCAAGGTGCCCGTGACCGATTTCACGTCTGCCGGTTCCAAGCCTACCCGTTTCACCAACCGAGAAGGGCGGGAAATTGTAATGAAGCATAAAGCTTTCGTATCTTTTGTCGCCTTCGATATCGTCGATGAGCTTTTCATCAGACACCGTACCGAGGGTTGTGTTTACGAGTGATTGGGTTTCACCCCGGGTGAAAAGCGCCGACCCGTGACTTTGAGGAAGTATATCAACCTCGCAGGTTATCGGTCTGATATCTTCAGGCCCGCGGCCGTCGGTTCGCACTTTCCGGTCTATGATCGACTTTCTAACGACTTCGGTTTCTATCTTCTCGAAGAGTTCTTGAAGAAGTTTTGTCTCGTCATCCGATATTTTATCCGCAAACTTAACGAGCGCGTCATTTCTAACCTTATCGATTGCCGCATACCTGTTCTCTTTGCCTTTTACAAAACACGCCTCGGCCATAAGAGGCTCCGCAAATGCTTTGATCTCGTCAGCCGCTGCTAGCGTCGCTTCGTCCTCGACAAGCGTGAGTTTCTCTTTTCCGACGGCCGCGGCGAGTTCCTTTTGTACCCGGCAAATTTCCTTGATCACCCCGCTGGCGACATCGATAGCGGCCAAGAGCATCTCCTCGGATACTTCACTTGCCCCGCCCTCAACCATCGTGATGCCGTCTTCCGTCCCGGCAACTATGATGTCGAGGGCGGCGTTTTTAATCTGCTCAAAGGTTGGATTGACGATATACTCGCCATCCACCTGTGCTAATCTCACCGCTCCAACTGGTCCGTCAAACGGAATATTCGATATAGTAACGGCGGCAGAAGCCGCGACCATGGCGATAACGTCGGGCGGATTAATCATATCCGCCGAGACGACCGTGGGTACTACTTGAATATCTCTTTTAAATTTCTTTGAAAATAGAGGGCGCATCGGGCGATCGATGAGCCGGCTCACCAAGATTTCTGAATCTTTTGGACGCCCTTCACGTCTGAGAAAGCCACCTGGTATCTTCCCGGCGGCATAAAATTTTTCGTTGTATTCCACCTGAAGCGGAACGTAGTCGAGTCCTTCAACCGGATCGGCGGAACAACAGACCGTCGCTAAGACCGCGCAGTTGCCGTAAGTCGCGTACACGGCGCCGTTTGCCTGTTTTGCCATTCGTCCGGTCTCAAGTATCAGGTCGTATTCCCCGATACGGATTGAAACCTTTTCTTGCATTTTTATTTCCTTATTGAGTTTCTATTCGATTGTGATGTGAAATGAAATGATGATGAAAATTACTTGCGAAGATTGAGCTTAACAAGTATTTCACGGTATTTCTCTAGATCCGTTCTTTGCAGGTACTTCAACAGCTTCCGGCGCTGTCCTACCAATTTCAAGAGACCACGCCTGGAATTGTGGTCCTTTTTATTGATTTTGAAATGCTCGGTAAGCTGTTCAATTCTCTTGGTAAGCAACGCAATTTGTACTTCCGTTGACCCTGTATCTTTGTCTTTTGAACCAAAATCCTTGATAATTACCTGCTTCTCGTCCTTTGTAAGTGGCATTCAATGTACTCCTTTCACTTGTCATTTATATGATTGCGCCGTCCAAAGCAGCGTGAACGACGTTTTTTGCACAGTTTCGTAGACTTAAGTGTACTTATTCTGATAGAAAAGTCAATTGTCCCAATCGAGGCTCCTGTAAATCCGGCACAACCAACTTGTAACGGAAGGCGGACTCTTTTTTTTCGATGATTGCGACCATTCTGCCTGTTCTATCGGTTATCACTACTTCGCCGTCTGCATTAGGCGGTTCATCAAGATTTGCCAAAATAATTAACTGACCGTTTCGTATGCTCTCTACAATTTCAGGTGACGCGGCGGATTTCTGCATACCGTGTATTTGTTCAAGAACACTCCCCGGACTTAGTAGATCTCTATCGAGCCGTATCACATCCGGGGCGTTGGCGTCGTTCACCAAAAATGGACCGACCTGAGTCCGTCGCAGCCGGGTAACATATGCTCTTGATCCGGCAGCCTTTCCGATGTCTCTGGCTAACGACCTGATGTAGGTCCCCTTCGAGCAATGCACACTTATCACCATATCCGGTGGTTCGAAGGCTTGAATTTCAATCGCATGTACCTCCACTTTGCGCGGCGGAAGGTCAACTGATTTGCCGGAGCGGGCGAGCTTATAAGCCCTTTCACCCGAAATGTGCACCGCCGAATAGATCGGCGGTATCTGTTCTATCGGACCGAGAAAATCTTTAAGTACCCGGGCTACTTCCCCTTGCGGGGGAAGCGCGGCGGTACCGATCACCTCGCCCTCCGGGTCCAATGTATCCGTTTCCTCTCCAAACCTAATACTCGCGGTGTACCGCTTATCCAACTCGGTAAACCAGGGAACAAGGCGGGTGCACCAACCGGACACGACGACAAGCAGACCGGTTGCGAACTTATCGAGGGTTCCTGTGTGACCAACTTTCTTCGTAGAGGATATTTTCTTTATCTTACCGATAGTCTGAAATGAAGTAATACCGGCGGGCTTGTCCACAAGAATGACGCCGTTTTGGCCGCACACCTTCAAGAAAGACCATTTAGCTTCTGATTAATCTTAAAACCCTCGGCTATCCCATCATCTTTCTTGAATCGGAGAACCGGGGTATTACGCAGATGCAAATTTCCACTAAGCTTGTGTTGAATAAAACCCGCCGCGTGGTTGAGCGCCTCTACCGCCCGTTCATTTCTTTTGTCACTCCGAATACTGGAAATATACACATCCGCGTACCCGAGGTCTTTTGAGATTTTAACATGGGTAACCGATAGGAGCGTGTCGACCCGAGGATCCTTAATCACCCCGCGCATAATCAGCACGCTCAAGTGATCCCTGATCAGGTTTTCCACCCGTTTGAGCCTGAACTCAGACACTTGCTCCTTCCTGGGTTAGCTTCTTAGCAATTTCGGTCACTTCGTATACTTCGATCTCATCACCGACACGGATATCTATGAAGTTATCAAGACCAATTCCGCATTCGAACCCGGTTTCAACTTCCCTCGCATCATCCTTAAATCGCCTCAAAGAACCGATTTTGCCCAAGTGGATCTCCACACCGTCTCTGAAGAGCCGTGCGATGGCATTTCTCGAGATTTTACCGGAAGTAACGTAGCAGCCCGCGATAACTCCGATTTTCGGTACTTTGAAGGTCTCCCTGACCTCGGCTTTTCCTACTACCGATTCTCTGAGCTCAGGAGCGAGCATCCCCTCCATGGCCTTTTCTATGTCGTTGACGGCGTCATAGATGATATTATATTTGCGGATTTCCACTTTATCTTGATCCGCCAATTCCTGAGCCTTTGGTGTCGGGCGGACATGGAAACCGATGATAATCGCGTTTGACGCCGATGCAAGATTGATATCATCCTCGAGAATAGCCCCTGCGGAGGCGCGGATGCAGATGAGCTTTACTTCCGGAGTGCTCAGTTTTTCCAAAGATGATTGCAGCGCTTCGACTGAACCGTGCACGTCTCCCTTGATAATCACCTTGAGTTCCTGTATCGCGCCCTCTTGTATCGAGTCGTATAGGTTGTCCAGAGTTATCTTTCTAACGTTCTGAGCTTCGCCCTGCTTTCCGAGTTCCTGTCGTTTAAGCCCGACTTGTCGGGCGACCTTCTCATTTTCCGTAACCTGGAAAGGAGAGCCGGCATCGGGGACCCCGGAAAAACCGAGAATCTCCACGGGTGTCGCGGGAGTTGCTACATCGATTTTTTCGCCCTTATCATTGAACATCGCGCGAACTTTACCGGGATACACACCGGCAACAAAGGCATCACCGATGTTCAAGGTACCTCGCTGTATAAGTACGGTCCCTACGATTCCCCGGCCGTGCTCGACTTTTGACTCGACCACTTTTCCTTCAGCACGGCACTCATAATTCGCGGTGAGCTCGAGAAGATCGGCCTGGAGAAGAATGCTATCGAGAAGTTCCTTTACACCCGTTCCCTTGAGGGCGGAAACTTCGTTGAAAAGCGTATTGCCGCCCCAATCTTCAGGGATAAGATTGTACTCAGAGAGCTGCTGCTTCACCCTGTCCGGATTTGCTTCCGGCAAGTCAATTTTGTTTACCGCGACGATAATCGGCACCCCGGCCGCTTTCGCATGATCTACCGCTTCGATTGTTTGAGGCATCACGCCATCATTCGCCGCGACTACGAGGATTACAATATCCGTTACCTGGGCGCCTCGGGCGCGCATGAGCCCAAAGGCCTCGTGACCCGGCGTATCAAGAAAGACTATATCGCTCTCATTGACATGTACCTTGTACGCGCCGATATGCTGGGTGATCCCGCCAAACTCGCCGGAAACGACATCTGTCTTTCGTATTGTATCCAACAGCTGTGTCTTACCATGATCGACATGTCCCATGACTGTAACGATAGGCGGCCGGAATTTGAGCTCCTGGGAATCATCTGATTGAGACTCGATGATTGTCTCGTCGTACAGAGACACGATTTTGACCGTCGAGCCGTGCTCTCCGGCAAGGAGACCGGCCGTCTCGGCATCGATCTGTTGATTGATGGTGACCATCATGCCCATGCTCATTAACTTGCTGATAAGATCGGAGGCCTTAAGATTCATCTTCTTGGCCAGTTCGGATACAGTAATAACTTCCATGATATCGATTTGCTTGGGGACTGGGTTCGCTTTCTGGATTGCCTGCCGTTTCTTGAGTTGAAAATCCCTCTCTTTGATCTGTTCGCGTTTGCCCCAGGTCTGTGCGGATTTCTTCTTTGATTTAAAGAATTTCTTACCTGCGGGTTTCTTGTCCGCGGTTATAGATGGCGAAGTGGATTCTCCGGACCTGTTAAAAGATTGTGGTCTGCCTCCGGAGGGCCTTTCTCCCGGGCGGGGCGGCCGTCCACCCGGACGGGGAGAAAATCCACCCGGACGCGGAGCTTGTCCGCCAAAGCGAGGAGGCGGCCCACCCGGGCGTGACGGTCGGCTATCTTGACGTTGGAAAGGCGGCCGGCTACCGGGGCGCCTTTCAAAGGTTCGTGTATCGCCGCGAGGCGGTGCGCTTCTCCCGTCACGGTTTTGTGGAGGAGATCCCGAAGGTCTCGAAGAAGGTCCGGAAGGTCTCGCAGGCCCGGAGGGTCCGGAAGGCCCGGAAGGCCCGGAAGGCCCGGAAGGTCTCGAAGGTCCCATTCTGCCCTTAATGGACGAGCCGGTTCTTCCGGCTTCAGCCGACCCGCGCCCAAAGGTACCGTCGCCTCTTTGACCTATTGAATGTATACCCGTCTTCTTGACTGGCGGTTCTTCGAGCGTTTTCTTCGCGAATGGTTCTGCTACCACGACGACCTTCGGCTTGGGTTTCTTCTTTTTGACAACCACTACTTTCTTTTTTGTCGTCTTTTCTTCGCTATCAGCCGCCGGCACCGGTTTGCGGTGCTTAATAAGTGTCGTCTTCGGCTTCTGTTTGTTATCCTGTTCCTCAGACATAAAGCTCCCTTAGCACAACTCTACTATTCGTCAATGTCTTCCTCAGTCTCCCCATCCTCGAACTCAAAACTTAAACCGACTCCGCAGTTTGGGCAAGCGGTCATCTCGATGGTGATATCCATACCGCATTCCGGGCACTCATACGTTTCACCCTCCGGCTCGATTTCATCCACAAGAGGCGTCTCTTCTGCCACCTCATCTATGACAGCCTCGACTTCTTCTTCCTCGATCTGCTCTTCCGGGTATTCGTCTTGAGGCTCTTCCGGTATTACTTCCGAATCCTCTTCTATTACCTCTATACTTTCAGCGACGATACGTTGGATGGTCGCAACATCATCCTCATTTAAATTCTCCAACTTTGTCAATTCATCGCCTGACAGTGATACGAGCTGTTCAATTAGTTCGACACCGTTTTCCTTCAGTTTTTCGACAAGATTCGCAGGGATATCCGGGAGTTCTCCAATAGCCGTGATTTCCTCTTCTTCTACGATGTCTCCAAAGAGGGCGGAAACAGCCTTCTTCGATTCCACTGAGATATCAAGTTCCGCGAATTGCTCGGGGGTTTTTACATCGATATTCCAATCCACGAGCCTGTTTGCAAGCCTGACGTTCAATCCCTGCTTTCCGATCGCCAGCGAAAGCTGAGATTCATCGACCACCGCCATCGCCTGGCGTTTTACTTCGTCAACAAGGATTACCGAATCGACATCGGCCGGCGAAAGCGCATTGGTAATGAAAGTTCTCGGATCGCTTTCGTATTTTAGAATATCTATCTTCTCCCCTTCAAGTTCCCGAACAACCGATTGAATACGGACACCCTTCATCCCGACGCATGCACCGACAGGGTCGACATCATCCCTGTTCGAATACACCGCAATTTTTGTTCTATAACCGGGTTCTCGGACGAGTTTGAAAATTTCCACCGTTTTGTCGTAAATCTCTGGGACTTCGAGCTCAAAGATCCGTTTGACGAATTCAGTATGTGTTCTTGTCAGCACTATCTGTAATCCGGTGGGAGTTTTATTCACCTCGTATATCATCGCCTTGATGCGGTCGTTTGGCCTATAGATTTCCCTGGGAGACTGGTATCTCTTTGGCAAAATCCCTTCAGTCTTACCCAAATCGACGTAGATGTTCCCGTTTCGCTCCCTCTGATAGTAGCCGATGACCATTTCGCCCACTTTATCCGCGAACTCAGAATAGAGCGTGTCTTTTTGTATCTCCCGGAGGGTCTGCTTTGCTTTCTGCTTCGCGCTTTGCACGGCGACCCGTTCAAAATCATGAGGATTTATTTCGATGAGTAGTTCATCCCCGATCTCGCATTCTTCGTTGAACAATAGCGCTTCTGCAAGCTCTATTTCTTCCACGGGGTCCATCACCTCTTCTACGATCTGCTTCTTTGCAAAGATGAAAACATCCTCACCGTCTTCACTGAATCGAACTACGGCATTTTCTTCGGTGCCATATTTTCGCTTGTATGCTGCAAGGAGTAGTTCCTCAACGGTTTTTTCAACGAGTTCCTCGGAGATCCCTCTGTCGTGTACTAACTGCCTAATTGCGTCACCAAGTCCAGATGCCATGTATTACAACCAACCTCCTACGTATTATCCAACTTTGCCTTGCGTATCACGGAAAACCGATACGTTTCTTTCATATCGCCAATATCTATATCGACCGAATCAGCCGTCGAATTACGAATGACTCCCTTCCGCCAATCGACTTCTCCTTCAAGAAGCAGTTTTACGCCAAGCCCGGTAAAAACTTCGAATTCTGAAGGATTCTTCAACACCCGGCTTATGCCCGGCGATGAAACTTCAAGCTGAATCTCGAATCCCGGATAAAGCATTTCAAGCCGCGGATACACCGCCTTATACGCTTTGGAGCAGTCATCAATATTCACCCCGCCTTCGCGATGAATAATAATCACTACATGAACCGTTCCTGTAGTACGCCCCGAGGAGACCTCCACCGGAATGCAGCCGAGACCGCGCAGGACAGGCCCCAAGTCTTCAAGAATGCGATCTTCTGCTTCTCCGCGTCTGCTCTGCATATGTCTATGTGCAAACCCCACAAAAAAAGAGTCGTTAGCCGACTCTTCGTAGTTCAAGGTACTATGCTGCTCTCGAACAAGATATCAACTTACACCATATTATGTCAAGCCTCGAGTTCCCAAGGCGTGCTGCCCGCGGGACCCGCCGTGGTTATTGATCAAGGGCGATTGAAAGCATGCGTACCTCGATCACACCGGCTTTTTTGAGAGCGGCGGCACAAGCGTTCGCGGTGGCTCCGGTGGTAAAAACATCGTCTATGAGTAGCGCCTTTGCCGGGACAGAGAGCCGCCGGTTGAGTCTTACCGAGATATTGCCTTCAAGATTGGCTAGCCTTCCTGCAAGTTTGAGTGATTTTTGTGCTGACGATCCCTTTCTCTTCAATATGCTGCGGTATTTGAGATTGTAGGTCGTGTTTAGTGCTTTGCATATTTCTTCGACCTGATCCCATCCCCGGCTTCTTTTACGGGATGCACGGAAAGGAACCGGAACGATTACGAAGCCGGGGTAGGTCTCAAGGATAACCGGACCCATCAAGGCTGCAAAATATCCCGCTAGAGATTTGGTATTTTTCATTTTATACTGCTTGAGCAACTCCCTCACATCGTCTCCGTACAAAAAAAGTGATTGGTTGGACTCAAAGGAGTACGCCCTATCCCGGCATCTTAAGCAGGTATCTTTTTCCGAAATAAGGGCGGTGCTGCATCTTGAACAGAGCGAACCACCCCGAATCGTAAGTCCATTTCCACAATGAGAACAGAGAGGATACACCCAATCCCGGTTGGTGTCGAGAAAATCGCCGCACAGGCAGCACTTTTCAGAGTAAATAAGATCGATCAAGAAGGATAACCCCGTGAATAGGGGATGTTTGAACATGTTTAGAAAGAACGGGAAAACAGTGAGTTTGATTTAATCCCGCAGCGCGCTTATCCATCTGAAAATGAGGGATAGCGCTTCGAGGGGGGTCAGGTTATCAGGATCAGTCGAGGCGATTTCCTTCAACAGCAGTTCGTCAGCAGAAAAAAGCGGTGTCTGGGCCGGTCTCTGCGCACGATTGGCGCCCGGGACTCCTCCGGGGAGTTTTTTTTCTCTGCGGAGAATTTCATCGAGAATCAAACTGGCCCGTTCGATTACCTCGGGCGGCAGCCCCGCCAATTTGGCGACATGGATCCCGTAAGAGTGGTCAGCCGCCCCGGGTATCAATTTTTTCAAGAATACGATATCGCCGGAGTTCTCGAGCACGGTGAGCGCAAGATTCTGTTTCTTTTTGTGCTCGATGAACGTGAGCTCGTGAAAATGGGTTGCGAAGAGCACTTTTGCCCCGCGGGTGAGCAGAAACTCGGTCACCGCCCACGCTATCGCCAGCCCGTCGTTTGTGCTGGTCCCTCTCCCTACCTCATCCATGATGATCAGACTTCTGTCTGTAGAAGTGTGAAGTATGTGAGCCGTCTCGGTCATCTCGACTAAGAAGGTAGACTCCCCCCTGGCCAGGTTATCGGATGCCCCGACCCGGCAATAGATACGGTCCACCAGGCCAATCCTGGCTTCCTTTGCCGGAACAAAAGAACCTACCTGGGCCATCAGCACGATCAGCGCCACCTGTCGCAGGTATGTGGACTTCCCGGCCATGTTTGGGCCGGTGATGAGCGCGAAAGAGACATCGTCTGTATCGATGTCGGTGTCGTTGGGCACAAACTCACCGGTAGGCAGATATGCCTCCACAACCGGATGCCTGCCGCTATCGATATAAAGCCGTTTTGAATCGTTGATACCCGGCCTTGTGTACGCGTGGACGGTAGCTGCCTGGGAAAACGAACAGAGGCAGTCTATTCGGGCGATCCACCCGGCAAGCTGAAGAAGCTATGAAAACAAAAACCGGTTGGATTTTACCATAATGGCCAATGGGAACGCTGTTTGTTTACCTTGAACTAAACAATCCTGTATAGGCATGCGCCTGTTTTCGTATGGCTGTCCGCCTGCTTTATGAGCTCATAGGTTGCTGTCACGATGCCGTGCGTTCTAACAAAGAGACTATTGATTTTGGCAGATCCGCGATTTTGATGATCTTCTTCACCAGAGGATGCATCGTACTCGCTCCGGTTCTCGATTCTTCAAGCTTACGCCGAATCTCTTTTGCATCTATTTCGGCAAACTGTTCCTCAAGGGTCCTTTTACCGGCAAGAAGAATGCGCATGTAGTCGCTATTTTTCAGATTCATGGTCAACGGAGTATCCGGGAGCATTGCTTTGAGCACTCGTTCCATAGAATTGAATCCGTTTTTCTTTCGATAAGTGCGCATCAGGTTTCTAAAAAATTGTTCTAAGATATTATTCGTTCGTTGCGGCTGAATGAGCATTGTACCGGCCGCGGTCTCGGCAACAATCGGATCGGCGAACAGCTTTTCCCCGTATGTATCCAACTGATCCACCAGCTTCCGGTATTCTTTAAACTTCGAGTACCCCTCGCTCTTGGTCAACCAAGCTTTAAACTTGTCCACTTCCTTTTCAATAGTCTTCATGGTTGCGGGGCACTCACCGTTGTCGTTGAGTCCACGTTTGGCTTCCGGCAGGGTGATCCGCATCGCCTTTCTCAACCGGTTGAACACCGCTGCTTTTTCCTCCATCCTCAAAGCAGCCGTGCGCAGGATAGAGTCGTTCAGTACACCGATCAAATCGTGAGACATGGTGCTGTATACCTTATTCTCCTTCCAGTCTCCCTGGAGCTGTATTCGAAACAACTGATGCAGACGCCGGCCGGCCTCATTCAGTCTTTGATAGAACGCCAGATACGATTGGTCGAAGGGAAACCCAAATCCGTTCCCTTCCGAGCTTGAATCCAAGATCCAACTAATGAGCGTGTATACCGCCACCACCGGGACAGTACCCAACGGGCATTCGGCCGGCAGTCTTTCACATGCCAGTCCCGTTGCCAGGGCGTCGATGAGAGCCGGAGAATCCGATAGGATTTTCCCCAATCTGTTCCTGGTTCGTATCAATACAGCGCGCGTGTTGTGTTTGCGCAGCCGCTCTCGTACGATATCGTTGTCATCGCCCAATAGGTGTTTCCCGACGCTTTTTAGGAAGTGGTAGTGGCAGATAAAAGCCGGAACGTTGCTGAACACCTCGCCTACGGCCACCGCGATCCCCCTTCCCATATCGCTGACGACGGCCAAAGGAACTCCGTAGGCTTTTTTAATGCTTTGAAGAAAAGGAATAAGGTCTTCGGCGTTCTCAGAGGGCAGTTTCCTGTTATCCAACACAATCTCGGTAATGCCGTCCAACACGCTTATCAAGTGAGGACTTCCTCCATCACAGGTGCCGTCCACATGAAGGATATAGCCTCCGTTCAGACGCATGTATTTCTTCGTCTTGCGCTGAGCCAATCGGTGAGCCACTCCCAGATAGAGGACAAACTTTTTTGCCAGGAATGCGATTTCACTCTCTGATATTCCGATGTTTCGTTGGTGCAGCTCACGACGAATCTGCCGGTAGTTGCGACACCGGAGGAACAAGCTTTCACCGATAAACACGATGATGTCGTAGCCGAAATTGCAGTGCTCCGGTATCAACGTCCGCAGCTCCGTTGACCAAAATACTCGACCACACTCCGGGCAGTAACATACCGTCTCATGGGCGATGAAGTGCCCTATCGCCAAGGTGGCCGATCGTTTTCCCGGTTTTGTCTTGAGCACGTTCAAACTCTCATCGCACACCGAACAGGTGGTTCTTTCCGGTGTGAAATGGATAACCACCGGAGATGGAAAAAGGTTCGTCGGAGTCATATTGATCAGCAGGTCATCAATTATCCGCCGCAACAGTTCAACGACCTCGTACTCAGTTTTTTTTTATCCGATGCTGCCTGAAAAGTGCGGCGATACTGCCGGCTTCCACCTCATGTCCCTTTTCTTGCAGTCGTGCGGCAAGCGCATCGATACTCAAGTCAGGATGATGGATCAACTCAACCAGAATGATAATTGCTTGGACATCCGGCGGCAGTTTGTCCGCCGATGCCTCCGGGGGAAACCTGTTTCGCTTTTGCTGTTTGCATACTTCTTCGTCCAACGAGAAATACACGATATCTCTCCCATGCCTTTCCTTTGTTATCCCCGGGATTTCCTTAAAATGTGCCAAGAGAGAATTGGGATTTTCTCCGAGAACTTCCGCAAGCTCGGTGTTTGACAGTCCTTTTTCAGAAATATGCACGAGATGAACAACCGTTTGTTTACACGTCCCATGTTTTGAAAAGAAAACACCTCGGTAGCGCCAAAAACCCAACTTGTTAAACGCCGGAATGGAAGGAAGGGTATAGTATCGATTATTTTTATTGTAACTGGTAAGAGCTCGCCATTGTTTCAGTCTTCGTCGAGAGGTAATGGTAGAACAATGCAAGAGAGCTGAAAGCTCATCAATAGTCAGGATTTTTCTCTCACGAAAGGTAGAAAGGACCGTTCCCTCGGTAGCATCGGATTGGCTGTGCATCGCTGCACCTCCTGATAACGTTTCAATATATAATGTGATAGATCAATTATATTTGAAACTTTATCATACAAAAAGAGCAAAGTCACTCTTTCAAAGGCCTTTTTGAACCTTTTTTGCCAAAAAAACCGCTTTATAATGTTATATGATTTGATCAAGTATCAATAATGCGGTGAAGCTAAATCTTGGCTATACAGAGTCTTATGCATAATCCAACCGGATTTTGTTTTCATAGTGAAACCCCATATCACTCGCACTCTCGCAGAACGGCTGTTTTGCATACAGATCATCACCAAGGAGCGTAATACCCATCTGTGCATACTTCTGTCCGGTGCCCGATATCCACCTCTTGCCCGCATTGATCTCGCAGTCTTGCTTTGTCTGTCCATCTTGTGGCCTGATAAACTCAGGTTCGGCTGCAATGACACGGTTGGTCCCCGCTCGTACAAATACCGGCGTAATTGCACTGTGGAAATACGTTGTCCTCCCGTCACGATGCTCTTGTATTGAACACCCCCGGCAATGAATCTTTTCAGAGCTATGAAACCATGTCCCATCTAGAGCAATCAGATAGGTATTATTGACCGAACGGTATTCCTCTTGAAGCTTTTTTTGCTCAGTAAGAAGTTCATGTACATCGGTGAATACTGAAAAGCAATGTTCCGGCGAAACCGGATCAAGGAGATTCCTGATACAGGCATCGGTAGGAATCTCATGAATGCTGTACAATGTTCGCGCATTGTTGTTGCCTTTGTTTTCCTGCATCATCTGTTGATGCGACAGAAATGAAGGGAATTGTGTATGGAACACGGAGAATGCCGACAGCGCCGCATCCCTCATTGTAAAGTGACAATTCGTGCCCGTTCGTCGATCCGGAAAGGATTCGATCGCGTTATTGAGGTATCCTAATAATGTGGCGAAGGCGGTACCTTCCCCTCCCATATATAAAATTTACTAGAACACTAGAGAAATTAATACTAGACGCTTGATAAGTAATTGCCGGTCCTAAGCTATCGCCGCACGGCTACTTTTAGAACTGCTGCTTCGTTCAAGACATTTGAGACTACAATAGCTATTGATCATATCCCACGTCGATACGGCAAGTGACATCTTTCGGCACGCTTTGGCCTCTCTCACGCGTTCCCCCCAAGTGGGGTTTACTATTAGCTACCGACTCGAGAACAAACCGGTTCAAATAGAACAGAAAATTGACCGGGTGAGGACCCTATGGTATGCTCTGCCCCTGGACCTTATTGATGAACTTGCTTCCGCTTAGCAGCCAGAACAAGGAGTTTGATAATATGACGAATAAAACGGCACCCCCGCAACTTACTCCATTACCATCGGACTTCCGCGCCGGCTGGGATCAGATTCGCACTGTACTAATGCGTCAAGGTGAGCCCGACTGGGTTCCCTTCATCGAGGGGGGGATCGACCAAACCCACAAGCAGACCATTCTCGGGCATCCAGTCCGCAGTATCGAGGATGATCTGGAAGTGGCGCACCGCGTTGGACAGCCGTATATGGTCATCAGCGCGGGTTTGCACACGGATGAAGCAATCAAGCAGGCCATGGCAACCACCAACGTGGAAGAAACAGATAGCCGTGAGGGGGAGAGAGGCTGGAAACAGGGATCAAAGCGCTACTGGGCTCACGGAACGGTAGCTGCCATTTGTTCCGACAAGGATTTCGAGGCGTTTCCCTGGCCGAAACCCGATGATTTCGACCTCAGGGTACTGGACGAGGCGGACCGCGTGCTGCCTGACAACTTCAAGGTGTCTTTCGCCGTGGGCAAGATATTCAACCTGGGCTGGTGGCTGATGGGCTTCGATACCTACGCATATGCGATGGCTGACAATCCGGGACTTATTGAGCGGCTCCATGTGAAGATTGCGGAACTTCAAACCGCTGTCGTAGAGCGGGCGCTTGAACACAAATCGGTAGGGATGGTGTGGCACGCCGATGACATGGCCTACCGTACCGGACTGATGGTGCAACCTGACCTGTTTCGAGAGCATATCTTCCCAGCCTACAAGCGTATGAATGAGATGTGCAAACAGCAGAACGTGCTTACCTGTTTCCACAGTGACGGTAAGATGGATGACCTGATAGAGGACATCATCGATGCTGGTTTTGATGCATTTAACCCCATTGAACCGGTAGCTATGGATATTCGTGCGCTCAAGAAACTGGTAAGTGGTCGGCTATCGCTGATTGGTAACGTCGATCTCTCTTACACGTTGACGCGGGGTACCCCGGCAGAAGTGAAAGAAGAAGTGCGGGGACTGATTGGCGATCTGGCGCCGGGTGGGGGCTACGCGCTCGCTTCCGCCAATTCGGTGCCGGAATATGTACCATGGGAAAACCTTGTGGCCATGCACGCCGCATGGCTTGAGTTCGGGAAGTATCCCATCAATATTTGATAGCCTGGCAAATTGACCTGAGAGTCTGAAACGGTAGCCCATCGCGCACACGATATCGATAAGGTACGTGAGCACCATAGCTTCCCCACCGATAGAGAAAAAGGTGACCTGGTACTGGCATAACTTGAGAGGTGCCAGCCTACGATTTCTGATTCCGATTCGCGTCGCCTTTCTCTTATCGTTTCCCGTTTGATTTGCCTCGTTGTTTTGAATGTCTCTTCCTCAATGTCCGAGATTTCCTTCTATATAAAATGAATACCTTTAAGCCCAACTTACTGCGCACTGCTGTTCATGTGTTGCCGCAAAATTGACACCTGTAACGCGTCGTTGCTATCAAAAACAGAAGTGAAGAGCTATACAGTCATTTTAGTCAAAGGTCCCGGTGAATGGGATGACTGCTCTTATATTTTTACACCCCATGTGGAGGCCTATAGGGAGCATGTGAGCTGCGGATAGCCCGTGGGTCGAGACGGAGGTGGATTGATATGGCCTTCTGGGACAAGACTCCAACTGAAATAAGCATAAAGCAAGGCGGCCCGGCGCACGGATGCCTTACCGTCATTCTTTTCATCTTTGGTGCGGGCATGATAGCCGCCGCTGTCGCGTTTTTCTTGGGTACGATCGAGGCTGAATTTATAAAAGACGACACACCGGCGATCACGTTCTTCGCGTTGTTCGGTCTCATCTGGTGGTCAGGGTCTGTTTCATCACGCCGCAACGCCCAGGACAGCGTAGTTGTAATTGATTCTATGCGCCGGCATGTGCGGTATCGCGCAAGCAGCGAGGATGCCGATATAATCATCCCGTTCGCCGATCTGAGTGCGGCGATTATCCACGAGACAGTGAAAACCGAGACCAGAACAGGTTCGATACGTTCTGAGTCCGACTCCAGCACGCAGGTTACGAAAACCTATAGTTATAGAATTTACCTGCAAAAAAAGGATGGATCGATATTCTGGCTGTATACGTTCAACCAAAAGAATACCGCTTTAGAACATCTGCGCCTGATTTTGGAAAGGATCGAGATCTCATGTATCGATGAGGCCGGCGGAGATCTTGCCAGGAATTTCAACAACCCCTATGCAAGCCCCTCCGCCCGCTCCTCTCCCGGAAAGGTATCAGACTCGGTCGTTGTAAAAGAGGGCGAGGAAGGCGCGATCGGGATCAACCTTCGCCACCAACTGTACGGCATACGCGGCACCGTTTCCGCGCTGTTTCTTCTCGCTCTTTTTATCGGGTGCCCGGTGTGGTTTTATTTCGCAAACAAGCCGTTGATTCCCGGCTGGTTTTTGGCCATACCCGGCGTGTTCCTTTTCTTTGCGCTTTTCACGGTATTTATCGGCGGGAGGCGCTACTCGTTGGAATGCAGCAAGGAAAGTGTCGCTGTTTCGATCCGGTTTTGGTTTCCGCTTTTCCAGTTGATGTTCGGGAAAAGAATTTCGATACCAGCGCCGGTGCTTAAAGCCGTTAGAGTCAACAGGTACGACGGGGGCAATTTCCATTTGGAGATCAGTATCGATAAGGGATACAAGCTGCCGCGCTTCACGGGCGCGTCGTTCAATACCGGTTCGGTGCGAATGCTCCCGCGGCCAGTCGTTTCAGATGACTTACGCCCAGTTGGTCTCTGGTCGGCATACCCGATAGCGAAGCGGAGCAAAGGTCCCCGTATAAACGATTTATATGTCATAGAAGAAATGATCCAAAACTTCTACGGACTCGACGTGACCCTCGCGTGAACCGCCACGTTGCCTGGCTTCCCGATGGCGGGCTTGATCGCCGATCCGCCGGCGGTATATCTTGGTCTCACGGTCAGCTTCAATATGGACAATTTTCCTTCCGACAGACAATCGGCCGATGGGAAATATGACCGCCCGGATGGTCCCCGATGGCCGAGCTTCCTCAAAGACGTGCTGATGTGTTCTCTTGGCGCCTACGGCGGTCCGGAGTCGCACATCAGTGTGTTTCTGAACCGGATGGTGTCCAAGCGGCGCTACCTGACCGAAGAGGATTTGATCGAACTCATGGCGTTGTGCAGTATTCTGCCGGGACCGACGAGCACGCAGACAATCGTCTCGATCGGGTACAAAACCGGGGGGCCCAAGCTGGCGCTCTTGACGATGCTCGTGTGGGCGCTCCCGGTGCTCATGACTATGGGTGTACTTTCGTTTCTCTACCAGTTCCTTGCCGCTCGGAACATATCGAACGAGATTCTGCGATATGTAGGGCCCATGGCGGTGGGGTTTATTATCGTCGCCGCAGTCAGGATCGGTCGAAAAGTGATCAAGGATGTGCCCACCGCTCTCTTGATGGTCTTCGGTGCCGCGACGACCTTCTTCGTCCGGGCGCCGTGGATCTTCCCGGTAGTACTCACGGCCGGAGGGGCCGTCGGCATGGTCATCTACCGGGAGAAGGGTATGTGGAACCGCGTGAGCGTTCGTCCGCAATGGGCCTATCTCGTGACCTTTGCCGTTCTTGCCGTCGGTGGAATCGTTTTATCGAACCTGACGGATGTCCGGCTGATTGGATTATTCGAACGATTTTACCGGTACGGATACCTCGTGTTCGGCGGGGGGCAGGTAGTGGTACCGGTTATGTACAGCGAACTGGTCGACATTCGACACTTCATGACGGGGGCTGAGTTTCTAACCGGATACGGCCTGGTCCAGGGTCTGCCGGGACCGATGTTCAGCTTCGCTGCTTATGCCGGCGGTATGGCGTCGCGAGGCGCAAGCCCGCTCGTGCAGGTACTCGGTGCAGTCATCGGCGGCATCGGTATCTTCCTCCCGGGCCTACTGCTTATCTTTTTCGTGTATCCGCTGTGGGAAGACCTGAAAAAGATCCGCGCCATTCGTATTTCCCTCACCGGTGTCAACGCTGTTGCCGGTGGGCTCATCGCCGTCGCGGCCGTGATTCTCATGATCGCAAGCGGTTTTTCCTGGGACAACATGATCGTCGCCGCACTCGCGGCCGGTCTTCTGGCGTTTACCCGGTTACCGGCGCCGCTGATTGTCCTCGGCGCGCTTGCAGCCGGGCTCATTCCGATGAATTTCTAAAGGCTCTCAGCGAGCAGGCAAGGATGATAATTTTCACACTCTACCCGGCAATCTCGTAGTCAAAGACGCAGATTGAATAGATCCCGTCAGCCATAGCCGGAATGACCCACCCTTCGGCAAATGCAACGGGGTCGGGGTGCTCGAGGTAGTCGTCGCGGGCTTTTGCCGACTCGAAGTCCATCACGAAGCCGTGACGGCACCCCCGATCAAGTCCCTCCGGACTCATGTTCTCGCCGGCGGCGACACTGAGTACACCCGGCATCTTCGCGGCAAGCATGTCAAAGCCCGCAAAGATCTCATTGATCACCTCCGCGCTCGCCCCGGGCGCGAACTTCATCAGTACGACGTGCATAGTCATCTCTCTGCCTCCCCGTCGTGGAATATGACCACTACAGGTCCAGGCCCGGGACCGACACACTCACGAATGGACGTACAGATTCCAGCCCAGGTAGGTGTTCACCGCCTCCTCGAGCACATCGGCCCAGTTACCGCGGACCATTGCGACGTGGTGCTCGAAGCCGTTCTTTGTAATGTGTTTCAGCAGAGTCCGCAGGTTCGGGATGTGACAGACCGCAATACCGCCGTCCATGGGGAAGGGATCGTCGGTGAACTCGCCTTCGCCCAGGTAGGAGTGGATCAACCCTTCCGCGTCGTTCGTGGACATACGGAAGAAGGTCATCTCACCCGGGATGACCCTGCCCTTGATTGCGCCGAAGCAGTTTTCACGGCCGAGCGTCTCGCCGAGGATATCGAGGTCGGAGATCTCGATCTCACTCCCCATGAAGCTCGCCGGAAAGTTCGAACAGTGGGTGTTTACGCACTTGTCCGCCTCCCCGCCGTAGTTGTTGTTCCAGTCGAGAAAGCCGGGCGCTTTGCCGCTCGCGAGCGCAAGCGCGTACATACTCACCGTCCCGTCCAGGTCAACCTCGCAGGCGCTCGGCATGAGCTTCTCGCCCATCATCGCCATCGTGAGGCAGGTGGCACAGCCGTAGTTCCCCTGCACCGAGTCCCAGCACTGGATGCAGCTCGCGTCGAGCCGGTTTGCTTCCATCCATTCTTCGATCACCACGCTGAACTTCGCCTGTTTGACGATATTCGCCTCGAGAATACGGTCCGGGATTTTCCCGTACGCCTTGATCTCCCCGAGCTTCTTCTTTACCTGACCGGCTCCGTTGTCCATCTTCTGCGCGGCGCCGAGGATCTGCGAGAGATCGACCGGAACGACCGTGATACCCTCGCGCTGGAGGATCTTCTCGCTGTAGCGCACGGTCTGGAAGGGTGCCGGCCGCGTTCCCACCGCGCCGATCCGGGCGTTCGAGAGGCCCTTCACAACCCGGCAGATGCGCGCGAAGCGATCGAGGTCCTTTGTGAACTCCTCGCTCTCAATATCGACGGTGTGGTTTTCAGTATCGGTGAACGGGATCCCGTACTGCACGAGGTTGTTGCATACGCTGATTTTCCCGCAGAAGCTGTCGCGGCGGCCCTTTACGTCGACCTTGTCCACCTCGTCCCTGCACGCCTGTACGAGTACCGGCACGTCGAGCTTCGATCGCGAAATAGTCTCCACCACGCCAATCTCGTCGCCGAAGTTCGGTAGGATCACGACGATCCCGTCGATCTCGTCCTGGCGCTCGCGGAAAAACCTCGCGCACTTCATCGCGTGATCGATCGTTTCGATTGCGCCGTGCTCGGTCGCGTCCGCCGGCAGAATCACGCAGCCGTAGCCTTCCCGTTCCAACTTTGCGATAATCTCCCTGCGCGCGTTCTTCGCGTGGTCCGGGTTGAAAAACCCGCGCGTGCCGACGATGACGCCCAGGGTAATCTGTTTCTCTATTACTCTCATCGAACCTCCTCCCGCCCCGCCGGGCTTCGACCCGCCGGTCACACCGGCGGGTAAATCTTATCCGGTTGCTTGCGCCCTTTCGGCCGCTCGATCAGCTCGATCATCGTGCCGATCGCCTCTTCGGTATCCGGCCCCCGGTGTCGACCTCAACACGGTACACTACCAGAACATCGATCTTATCGGGCTGAGTTGCTTCACGCCGCGCCACTTATACGTTAGGTGAAATATCCTCGATACGCACATCCGGCGGGACCGGGCACTTGTAGGGAGAGTCGGCTGTTCTCTTCAAAAACTCCTCCCGCGCCTTCTTCAGGTGCTCAGGCCGCGAGCAGAGCAGCGAAGCCGCGCACGCCATGATTTTTGCCGCGTGCATCATGCCTTTATGCCCGATAGACATCCCGGCGGCCGCGGTCGCTCCCCAACTGCGAGAGGCGACCCCGGCAGGAAAGCAGGTTGTCCTGAGCATCGTAAGGGGCGTGATCAGGCTCACATCACCGACGTCAGTCGCACCGGTCCTGATGTCCAGGGCGTCCAACCCTTGAAAGTTTTCATCAACTAACGGGCGTTTCCTGACAGCTTCAAGACGTTTTTTGTCGGCTTCAGACATCGGGTAATCCTTGAACAGATCCTCGCCTGTTTCCCCGGGATATGCGGCGTTGAGCTCGGCGGCAAAAGAGTTTTCTTCGTCGGTATAGGTAATCGGTCCGATATCCTTCATCACCTCGTAGTGAAGGTCGGCAAGGTAGTGATTGTTCAAAACGGTCGAACACCCCGCCGTCACCCGGGGATCGACCCGGGTCTCAGTCATGAGAGCCGCGCCTTCTGCGACTTTGCACACCCGGGCAAAGACTTCATCGAGGGTCTTCATATCCGGGGCCCGGAGGTAATACCAGACTTCCGCGGTGTCAGGAACGATATTCGGCACTCTGCCGCCGTCTGTGATTGCGTAGTGCATCCTCACCTTTTCCGGGACGTGCTCACGGAGGTAATTCACACCGACGTTCATGAGCTCGACACCGTCAAGGGCGGACCGGCCCCTGTGCGGCGCTCCGCCGGCATGTGAGGTCACCCCGGTGAACTTAAAACGAACGTCGTAAACCCCGACGGCAGAGCCCTTGCCCGGCATATTGTAGGTGGCCGGATGGAAGTTAAACGCGGCATCGAGGTCGTCAAAGCTGCCGGCCCGCGCCATGAAGGCTTTGCCCCAGAGCTGTTCTTCCGCGGGGCAGCCGTAGTAGCGGACGGTGCCCTCGATTTTATTCTTTTCGAGCCAGCGGCACAGGGCTACCGCCGCCGCCATTCCGCCGGTACCTAAGAGGTTGTGACCGCACCCGTGACCCGGCCCGCCCGCCGTCACCGGCTCCTTCCGCGGTATCGCCTTCTGCGAAAGCCCGGGCAGCGCGTCATACTCCCCTATAAAACCGATAACCGGCTTCCCCCTGCCCCGTTCGGCTGAAAAGGCGGTCTTCATCCCGGCTAAGTTCTCGGTTATCGAAAAGCCCTCTCTCTTCAAATGGTCTATCTGAAGTGAAGCTGACTCAAACTCAACCAATGCGGTTTCCGCGAACTCCCAAATTTTATCCGCGATCGCCGTATAGGTCGCCGAATGTTCATCGAGCCAGCGCAAAATCGAATTATACTCTTTCATTTTTTAAGATTTCCTCTATTCGAATCCGCCCCTCGTCGGGCTTAATACATACGAGTTCAAACCGCTAAAAATTACTCCGGGTCCTTGGCCCTGGATGTGCGCTTGCCTGATGTCTCCTTTCCCAGAACAACCAGCAGGAACGCCATCAGCAGTATGAGTGCGGCATTGAGTTCCATCGCTATGCCCTTTCCCGAGATGCCCGCGAACCGGTCCCCGAAGGTGTCGGCCACAAAGCCCAGCAGTATAGGGCCGATGATCATACCCAAGTCCCCGAATGTGCGGTAGAGCCCCATGGTCACACCCGTCTTACCCGCGGGCGCCAGGTCCCCTGCGTATGCGGCGGGAGCCGGGCCTATCAGGCCGGTACCTATTCCCAGGAGTGCTCCGCCGGCGAAGAAGAGCCTGAAATTGTTGGCCCATGCGAACAGAGTGAGCCCGGCTATGGAGACGAGCGTGCCCGGCATTATGACGGCCTTCCGTCCAAAACGGTCTGTAAGCGCGCCGGCGGGCAATACCAGAAGCAGGTTGATGATGGTCATAAAAGTGAAAAGAAAGCCCAGTTGGGTGGCCGACATCCCCGCCTTCTCCACCGCCAGCAGCGGCAGGATGGTCTGGCGCGAGCCTGAGCGGGTAAAGAACACCATCATGGTGAACAGACTCACCAAAAGGAAGGTGGGATTGGCGAGAAGCTTGCCCATAAGTCGGAAGTCCCAGACCGATTTACGCGGAGCTTTCTGCCCCGGCCCCTCATCCGCTGTAGCTTCACGTGACTCCGTGCGCGACTCCTGCAGCCGAGTAACTATCCAGAGAGCCGCCACGGAGGAGAGGATTCCCGCCACGAAGAAGGGCCATCTAAGGCCAAGGGAGTCGGCAAGAAATCCGCCTAAAGAGGGGCCGAGGCTGGTCCCTAGAAGCAGACTCCCCTGTTGAAGGCTCATAAGCTGGCCTCTGTTGCGGGGTGTTGATACGTCCGCGATATAGGTCATGGCCCCGGTCATATACATCGCCGAGCCCGCGCCGGATACGAATCTCCACGCGGCCATCACAACTACAGAGTTCGCGGTGCCTGTAAGAACAAGGCCCAGCGCGTTAACCGCGAGTCCGGTCGTCATCGACAGCCGCCTGCCGAAGCGCTCGGCGATTATTCCGGAAGGGACGTTCAGGAAGAGGCGCGAAAGTCCAAAAGCGCTCACAACGAAGCCTATCGCGGCGATACTGACGCCGAACTGTCTGGCTAGCAGCGGGATGACGGGCGACATGATGCCCTGTCCAAGCATCGAGATTACGGTGGTGACGCATATCACAAAGACGGCACGGTTCTGCTTGAAGAGCGTGATGTAGCGACGGACTACAGGTATGGCCATAGCAACTCTCCATGAGTCAAGAACAGCTTATTTTACCGCTCACTCAATCTTCGCAGCTGATCAACCGTTTTCAGCTCCGCAACCGGATTCTCAAGCGTTCCGATCCCACCCGAAAAAGTAAGCCGCATCAGGTCGCCTACCTGAAGCCCGTTGGGAAAATCTCCCTCGCCGAAGACGATCGGCGTGCCCCAGTAAAGCACCTGCAGCTGTCCGGGCTGCAGGGGAATCCGGCTGAATAGCATCTTCTCCATATGGAAGACCTTATCCGGCATGTTCAGCCGCTCCTGACCGGTCTCACCCTCTTTGAAGGCCACCAGTTTTCCGTCGCGCAGTATCTCGCAGGAAACCGTCACCATCCGGTCGTCGTAGTCGTCAGCGGTCACCAGCACCGGCCCGAGGCTCGCGCACCCGTCGGCCCAGTTCTTTGCCTGCGGGAGATTGAGCGGATTGGCCGCCTCGATCCCGTTGTCGGTCACGTCGTTCCCCCCGGTGTACCCCAGCCGTTCGATCTGCCCCTCGTCGTTCAACCCGTACACGCTCACCAACTCGGTCTCGGGCACCAGCCGCTGCGTATCCGCCGGTCGGGTGACCGGCTGCCCGTGGCCGACGACACTGCCGGGCTCATTCTTGGAGAAGAGCTCGGGCCGCCCTCCCTTGGCACACTCGCGATATTTGAGGTCGTATACGTTGACCGCGTCACCGGTGGCCTGCTTCGCCTCTATCTCGCGGAGCTTTGCGCTGTTCTCATGGGTCACCCCCGCCAGCCAAACTCGCAGCGCCTGCGGTTCGTCGGGCGGCCCGCTCACCGGTTTGACCAGATACGGCTTCCTTAGATCGCGGTTTTCCAGCAGCTCCCGCAGTTCCAAACGGCGGGCGCTACCGGCCGCCGTTTCCAGCTTCCGCACCGCTTCGACCAGCCCGGTCCGGCTGCCCCCCAGCCCATAGTAGATCTCATGCACGCTCCGCGGCCCGGCCGCCGTTTGTGTCAGGTCGACTACCTGTTTTCCATCGACCAGCCCTACGTGTTGCCCGTCCCGGGGATCAACGAATTGAAGCAGTTTCATCTATTCAACTCCATATAAGCATAAGTTATTACGTACCGGCCAGCAGGATACGACGCGCTACCCGCTCCGTCAAGCGTGAACTAATCCCCGCTGTTCGCTCCCGCCGAGGTTTGGCCCGAGCCGGCATGGCTCTTCTCCTTGAGAGTCGCCGTCATCGCAATAAGCGCTATTATCAGGATTATGCAAAAATAAAAGCTGAAGAGATAACCGCGCATTCCACCAAATGATCCGGCTATCGTGGTGACGATGACCGGACCGATCAGCCCGCCAAGATCGAGAAAGGTCCTGTAGATACCGATACCGACGCCTCTGACTTCCGGGGCAACTGTATCCGCGATATAAGCCGGGACGACTCCGTAAACGGTACCCCAGAACATCCCCACGAAAGGTAGTACGAATACAAGTGAAAGGAAGCTTCTAAATATTGTGATACCGAATATCGCCAGGGCTCCTACGATAAATCCAGCCAAAAGGATTTTTTTTCTGCCGAACTTATCGCTTAAGATTCCTCCCGTGAGGTTACCGCTGATATTACCTACGGTAGTCAGTGAAACCAGAACGGCGTATTGGGACAAACTGAAGCCCAAATTCTCTGTGGAGAATATTGGCATAATTGTACCGAGTAACCCGTTGTAAATCACCATGCAGACAACATTGATAAAACATATCACAATGACCGTTCTGTTGAGGATTCTGCGCATATTCCCCCAGGAGGGAATGAGCGATGTAAGTTTGCCCACGAAATGTCTTCCGGGCGTACCTTTAATAAAGGTAACCATTGCAAGCGCGGCGACCGCCATTATCCCGGATGCCAGGAAGTTCATTCTCAGTCCAAATCTGTCGGCAAAATACCCCCCAAGTGCCTGGCCAAAAAGATTGCCTGCCATCTCCACCGCCTGGAATACCCCGAGCGCCCTTCCTCTCTTTTCGCTGGTGAACAGCTTGCTGACGTAACTCGTACCGATACAGAAAAAGCTGGCGTCTCCAATTCCCCAGATGATGCGAGCGAATATCAGCAGTCCGATGCTCTTTGTTCGAAAACTGACGAACGCACAAAAAACGGCCACAATTCTCCCGGCGATAAGCGGCGCTTTTGGCCCCATCGTGTCACTCAATACCCCTATCGGAAACTCGGTTAGCATGCGGAGCAGGAAATACCCGGAGACTGCCAAGCCGACGAGCTGCAACGGCGCGCTGAACTCGGTCCTGACATAAGCGGCGAAAATAGGCCAGACAAACCCGCCACTGAACATGGTGAGGGTTCCGCTCATAATCATGATGAGATATTCTCGGTTGTTGTGTTTCATTTTTTTAAAACCGGAAATCCCTGTCTACCAGTCCCGTCCAGGATAGCCCCGGTCGGGAAACACCCGTCGGTTGATGCTGTCCGTTTGAGATTTGGCGGCGGCGATTTCCGGCTCCGCTTCCCCCGCTTCCATCATCAGCGCGACGAGCCGGCTCTTGAGCAGCTTGGCCACCTCTCTGTGTGACTCGAAACCGATCAGGTTGGTGAGCTCGTATGGGTCGCTCTGCACGTCGTAGAGAAACTCCTCGACGTAGCTGTTTGAATCCATATCTCGGTAACCGTCCTTGTCGGGGGCTGTAACGCTGTATTTCCACCGTTTCGTGCGAATAGCTCTGCCCACCTGGGCTTCGCTGATCTGGATGAGCGCCTCCTCGCGTTCCTCTGTCGAGCCACCGGCGCCCCCGCCTCGCAGCAGCGGCATGACCGATCGCCCGGAAATGCCCTCCGGGAGCGGCAGGCCCGCGGCGTCTAACAGAGTGGGCATAAAATCGACCAGGCTGACCAGCCCCTCGACTCTCCCCCCGCCGTTGAATCCCGGTCCGCAGGCGGCGGCAGGCACACGCACAGAACTCTCGTGACACGACCGCTTATACTCGGCGTTGCGGGTCTTGAAGTGACAACCGTGATCCGAGGTAAAGAGCACTATGGTGTTCTCGAGCTGATCGAGGCTTTTAAGGGCATCGAACAATCGTCCAAGGGCTTCATCGAGACGCTTGACCATGCCGCAGTAGCCGGCCAGGTGTTGGTGGGTGGATCCCCCCAGACAGGCCAGATCAGGCGGGATCCACTTTCCCCGATACCGCTCCTCGTAGCCGTCAGGAGCCGGAAAATCATCGCGGTGGTTCTGAAAGTGAGGTTCCAGAAAGCTCAAGAACAGAAAGAAGGGCTGTTGTCTGTGTTCATCGACATAGCGAATTGCGGCATCGGTCGTAGCGTCGACCCGATAACCGGGCAGCTTGACCGGGTTTCCTTCCCCGTCGAAGAGCACGGTGTTGTAGGCATCCGATACGAATTCAGTCAGCTCGGCAGCCAGCCAGTAGTCATAGCCGCCCCGTCGTTCTTTGGGTACGGCGAGCCGCCTCTCGCCGCCGGGACCATTACCACCCAGATGCCACTTCCCGATATACCCGGTGTCGTACCCGGCCTGACCGAAGCAGCGGGCTAAGGTTACTGATTCATCCGCGAGCGCAAGACCGTTACGGAATACTCCGTTCTGCGTGGCGTAAAGCCCCGTCTGCAGGCAGGCCCGTGCCGGTGCGCAGACCGGCTGACAGGTAACGGTGTTGAAGAAATGGGTGCCCCGCTGCGCCATCCGGTCGAAGTTGGGCGTCAGATCCAACGGGTTGCCGTGGAGGCCGGAGGTGTCCCAACGCTGCTGATCTGTGAAAAATACGATTACGTTCGGTTGTTCTGCCATGCCGCATGTTAGCCTCCAAGATCGGGATCGTCAACAAAGGGGTTACACTCGATGTGTATAAATGTTGATTCGGCGACCGGTCCTCTTTTTGAAAAGAGGTGACACCGTTATGGTGGTAATGCTATGATAGGCGGGCTGACTCATCGATACAGTAGTCCGTAATTAGGAGGCGAGGCAATGACTACCTTAGGTGTAATCGTAGGAAACCGCGGCTTTTTTCCATCAGAGCTCTGTGAAAAGGGACGGAAAACCATCCTGGCAGTATTAGAGAAACAAGGGTTCAACGTGATTGCCCTTTCACCGGAGGAGACCCCCTACGGCTCGGTGGAGACATACAAGGACGCAAAGAAGTGCGCCGATCTGTTCAAGAAAAACGCGGAAGAGATCGACGGAATCCTGGTTACCCTGCCTAATTTCGGCGACGAGAGAGCGGTAGCGGACACCATACGGCTCTCCGGTCTAAAGGTTCCGGTCCTCGTCCACGCCTTTCCCGATGACAAGGAGCAGATGACCATCGCCACCCGGAGGGACAGCTTCTGCGGCAAGATGTCCGTCTGCAACAATCTGACCCAGTACGGGATTCCCTTCACGCTGACCGGGCTGCATACGGTAGATCCGACCTCCGAATCTTTTGCAAACGACTTGGAGAAGTTCGGCGGCATCTCCAGGGTTGTGAAGGGTCTCAAGAACGCCCGGTTCGGTCAGGTCGGCGCCAGACCGGCGGCATTTATAACCGTCCGCTACAGTGAAAAGCTCCTGGAGTCAACGGGCATTTCCGTGGAATCCATTGATCTCTCCGAGATCTTTGGGCAGGCCTGGAAAATGGGGGACAAAGAGAGCGCCGTCCAGGAAAAACTGGGATCCCTGAAAGATTATATCTCGACAAAGGGGATTGGTGAGGAGTTCCTGATGAAAATGGCCAAGTTCGGCGTGGTCATGGACCGGTTTATCAAAGAGCACGAGCTGGACGGTACGGCGATCCAATGCTGGACCTCGATGGAAGAGTATTTCGGTGTCGTGCCCTGCACAATCATGAGCATGCTGTCGAACAACCTCATACCCAGTGCGTGTGAGGCGGATATCACGGGCTTAGTCGGGATGTACGCCATGGTCAAAGCATCGAACAAACCGAGCGCTATTCTGGACTGGAACAACAACTACGGCGACGATCCCGACAAGGGAGTGGTGTTTCACTGCAGCAACATCCCCCAGGAGTTCTTTGGGGGAAAAGCGGATATGGATTACCAGGAGATCATCGCCGGATCGGTGGGAAAGGAAAATACCTTCGGGACGGTAGTCGGAAAGCTCCGCGCTACACCCGTGACCTACTGCAGAGTCTCGACAAACGATTTAAATGGCACCGTTGGAGCCTATCTTGGTCAGGGTGAAATCACCGATGACCCTGTGAAATCCTTCGGCGGATACGGGGTCGTGCGCATACCCGATTTTCAAGGCCTTCTCGCCCATATCTGCGAGAACGGCTACGAACACCACGTCGCGTTGAACCCGAGCCGGGTCGCCGCCGCCGTGGACGAAGCGTTCAGCAAATACCTCGGGTGGAGCGTTTATCATCACGGGAAATAGTTAATCCGCTCACTCCTGACCGTAATATGCTCCCGGTCCATGTTTGCGCTCGTAATGTTTATTGCAAAGGGCCTCTTTCAGCCGCTTGACTTCCGGATTAACCTGACAGGTCACAAAAGCCATTTTTGCCAATTCCTCCAGCACGACAGCATTGTACACTGCCTTGGCAGCGGTCTCACCCCATGTGAAGGGGCCATGACTTCCCACCAGCACCATTTCAGTTTCACCGGGATCGAGATTCAACTTGCGAAAGTGCTCTACGATTTGCACGCCGGTTTGCTCTTCGTAATTCCCGGCAACCTGGTCGTCTGACATGGGAGGCGTGCACGGGATGTCCTGCACCGTATGGTCTGCATGAGTCGTGCCGTAGATGATGATGGGTTTCAGCGCCTGAGCCCACCCAACGGCATAAGGCGAGTGGGTGTGCACGATTCCGCCGATACCTTCGAAATTATTGTACAATACCTGATGGGTGTAGGTATCTGAGCTCGGTTTGAGCCGTCCTTCCACTGTCCGGCCTTCCAGGTCGACAACGACGATATCGTCGGCGCATAGCTTGTCGTAGGAGACCCCGCTCGGCTTGATGGCGAAAACAGCGGCGTTCCGGTCCAACACGCTGACGTTTCCCCAGGTGAAGATGGCGAGCCGGCGGCGGGGTATCTCCATATTGGCCTGGAAGCATTCAAGTTTTAAGTCCGTATAATTGGTGCTCATGAAACCTCCCCGGAAGGCTTAATCCAGCGCATCGACGGCGGCCCGCTCGATGCTCAAGCCTGCGTGATAACGTTTGAAGTAGGTCTCGAATCCGCGCAGGTCATCTGGATCCGGCGCAAGCGCGTCGCTGATGCTGCCGGCGAGCATTTTGTCGAGATAGTCCGGAAGGCCCAAATGGCGGTCTGACCGCAAAGCATAGGCCGCGAGAAGAGCCATGCCCCAGGCGCCGCCTTCGCCGGCGGTATCCAGCAGACTCACCGGCGTACGGGTGGCGGCGGCCATAATGCGTTGTCCCACGCGGGCGGTTTTGAAAAAACCGCCGTGACCGCGGATTTCCTCCACGACAACCCCCTCGTCTTCCATCAGAACGTTTAGGCCGGTACGCAGGGCGCATAGCGCGCCGAACAGGTGGGAGCGGATCAGGTTCGCAAGGTTGAAAACCGCTCCGGAGGAGCGAACGAAGAGCGGCCGGCCCTCGCTGAATCCGGTAATATGCTCGCCGGCGACATAGCCGAAAGACAATAACCCGCCGCAATCCGGGTCACCCTCTAATGCAAAAGCCATGAGCGTGTCGTAGAGCTCGGTCGTTGTGAACTTAAGCCCCATCGCCTTCGCCGCCTCGCCGAAGAGACTTATCCAGCCATCGAAGTCGGCTGTGCAGTTGTTGGAATGTGCCATCCCCACCAGCTTCCCGTCCGGGGTAGTCACCAGGTCGATTTCCTTGTGTACCCTCGACGGCTCCTTTTCCAATACCAGCATGGCGAATACCGAAGTACCCGCCGATACATTTCCGGTTCGCACGCGTACGCTATTGGTGGCAGCCATACCTGTGCCTGCGTCGCCCTCGGGCGGACAGAGCGGGATTCCCGCCGGCAGCGTTCCGCCGGAGTCCAACAGCGAGGCACCCTCAATCGTCAGCCTGCCTGCCTCCTCGCCGACAGGAACGATTTCGGGCAAAATGTCCCGGAGCTTCCAGGTCATGCCCTTGACCGCGACTAAGTCGTCGAAGATTTTTGCCCGCTTTAAGTCAAAATCCTGCGTCTCGACGTCCACGGGAAACATCCCCGATGCGTCACCGATACCGATGACCTTCCGGCCGGTGAGTTTCCAATGTACGTATCCGGCCAGCGTTGTGAGAAAAGCCACATCGTTTACGTGCGGCTCATTGTCCAATAAGGCTTGATAGAGGTGAGCGATACTCCAGCGTTGGGGGATGGGATATTGCAGCACTCCGGTGAGTTCCCCGGAAGCGGCCCCGGTGTTGTTGTTCCGCCAGGTCCGGAAGGGCACCAGGAGTTTGCCCTCCGCATCAAATGCAAGATAGCCGTGCATCATCGCGCTGAAACCGCCAAAGGAGAAGGATTTGAGATCACAACCGTATTTTTGCCGGACATCGTCACAGAGGTTGGCGTAACAGGCTGAAACACCCGCCCAAACCTCATCCATGCTGTAGGTCCACAAATTGTCCACCAGGGTGCTCTCCCAGCCGTAGCCGCCGGAAGCCAGAGGGATGTTGTCCGGGCCGATCAAGACCCCCTTTATCCGCGTGGAACCGAGTTCCATGCCGAGTACTGTCTGACCGCTTTCGATCGCGGTTTTCGCGTCGTTCATTGTCACTCCTGTTTACTTTAGGACAATCTTACCATAGTCGGTCCCTATGTCAACGATGATACAAAGGATCCACGCCGGCGGTTCTATCGCCGGTCCTTACGCCGCCGGTTGTTGCTGAAGCGGGATAATCAGTGGTACATATAGAGAACACCTAAGAAAAAGAGGATTTTATGGACTGGATTACTAACATCAAAGCCTTGACCTTTGATCTATTCGGCACGGTCATGGACATCCGGGGCAGCACCCTTCCGGCAACCCGGGCTTATCTCGAGAAGAAGGACTCCCCACTAAAGCCCCAACAGTTCTGGGACGTATTCAGGGTTCGCCAGCGGCTCGAGCAGTACCAGGAGAACATCCTCATGCTCGGGCATTCAGGCTACCGGCAGGCGGTTCGACGGGCTTTTATACACACATCCCGCCTGATCGATATCGAGCCTTCGGAAGAGGACGTGAAGGATTATCTCGGGGCGTGGGACGGCTTAAAACCTTTTCCGGAGGTCGTCGATGGACTCAAGAGGTTGAAGGGAAAATATAAGCTTGTCGTGCTCTCCAATGGTGAACCTCCCTTTCTGAAACATCTCGCCGATGACAATCTCAAGTGGGAGTTTGACGATATCATATCCGTCGAGACGGTGGGTATGTTCAAACCCTCTCCAGCGGTGTATCGAAAAGCGGCATCGATTCTGGGGCTGGAAACAGGTGAGTGCCTGATGGTCTCCTCCAACTCCTTTGATTACGTGGGAGCCCGGGCCTGCAGCTTCCGTGCGGCCTTCGTTAACCGCAACAACGCACCCCTGGAGGCCTATCCGTTTTTTCCCGATCTGACGGTAGCTGATTTCACCGAACTGGCCGACGCCTTGCTGAAGTAGGGAAGGCTTCCTTTAAACGAATACAAAGACCTGAGGAGAAGAAGAAATATGAACGATTACTGTGTTGATGTTCGGGAAATCGAGGCAACGGTTACGAAATGGGGGCGAATTCAGCCCGCTTTTGATGCCGCGACAATGGGCTCGTCGAGCGGATTCAACCTGGCATACATAGTCTACAACGAACCCCACTACTCCGGGGTGCATGATGACAACGAGGTTATTTACATTCTCGAGGGTGAGGGAACCGCCCTCGTCGGCGGCCGGGAAGTCCCGTTCAAGCCCGAACACCTGCTCCAGGTTCCAAAAAACATCGAGCACTCCTTTTCCAGGATCTCCAAGGGTCCGGTAAAGGCTATCGTTATCCATTTCGCTTAAAAAAAACGGTCAAGAGGTAATGCACATGAAAATCACTGATATACGGGTTCATACGGTCTCACTAGGACCGTTGGCTACGCCATTTTGGAATTCTATCGTCAAGACCACCGGTAGGGGCGGCGGACGGGTAGAGATCGATACCGATGAAGGGGTGACCGGGATGGCTCCGGCCGGCGGCGATGACCGTCATTTTATCGAAGGCCCGATCAAGACAAAACTGATCGGCGAGGATCCGGCCCGTATCGGCTACCTCTGGCAGAAGATGTACATGGGAGGATCTCGAAAGCCGGTTGCCAAGGGCGATTATATCAAGGCCATGAGTTCGGTTGACAACGCCCTGTGGGATCTCCAAGGCAAGGCCCTGGACCGCCCGGTGTGGAAACTTCTCGGCGGCGCACAAGATCGCGTACGGGCTTATGCCGCCGGCGGATATTATGCCGAAGGAAAGGGTTTGAAAGAGCTGTGCGCCGAGATGGAATCCTATGTAGCCGCAGGATTCACCGCCGTAAAGATGAAGGTCGGTTGGCCAGGCGCCACCTTGCGCGAGGATGTTGACAGGGTGGCGGCCGTTCGACGGGCGGTGGGTGATAAGGTTGACCTTATGGTGGATGCCAACAACGCCTGGGACGGAAACACCGCTCTGAGGTTCGGCCGGATGATCGAAAATACGATCCATACTGGTTCGAGGAGCCGGTACACGCCGACGACTTCGCCGGGGCAAAGAAAGTGGCCGACGCGCTGGACGTGCCGGTCGCTAGCGGTGAGAACGAGTATACTCGATGGGGATTCAGGGATCTGATCGATTCGGGCGGCGCTGAGATTGTACAGGCCGATCCGAATATCTGCGGCGGGATCAGCGAGTGGATCAAGATCGCGACCATGGCTTCCGCACTCCACCTCCCTGTGGCGCCTCACGGTAACGCGGCGGTGGGATCGACCTGCGTGGCAGCGGTGGAGAATGGGCTGATAACCGAAAATTACCTCACGGCGTTCAGAGACGAACTCGCCGCCGAAGTCGATTTCCGGGAGGGATACATCCATATGCCGGACACACCGGGTCTGGGCATCAGATGGAATGAAGAGTTGTTCCTGAAATCATAATAACTCACCAGCGGCAAAGGGTTGACGGCACCCCAACTCGCTCATACACTTGATTTTATCGGCCTTAAATCAGGCATTTTTTTATATCATAAGCACCCACGCGAAAGCACGGCGTATCAAAGGAGAAAACGATGAAAGCACTGGTCAACACGGCACCCTATGTGCTGGAACTTCAAGAGTGGCCGGTCCCCCAGGCAGGTCCGGATGATCTTCTTATCCGCGTCAAGGCATGCGCAATTTGCGGTTCCGACGTCAAAGGCTACAGCGGCAAGACGGGTCGTCGCCAGCCGCCCATCGTCATGGGCCATGAGGCGGCGGGGGTCGTCGAGGCTATAGGGGCGAATGTCCGGAACTTTGCCGCAGGGGATCGGGTCTGCTTTGATTCGACAGTCTACTGCAATCACTGTCAGTATTGCCTCGACGGGCATATCAACATGTGCGAGAATCGCCAGGTAGTAGGTGTCTCTGAAGGAACCTACCGCCGCCACGGGGCGATGGCCGAATACGTCGTGGTGCCGTACTGGATCGCGATTAAGCTGCCGGACAATCTCAAGTTTACGCAGGCGGCGTTGATAGAGACCGTGTCTATCGGCGTGCACGCCGCCAATCGCACCCCGTTGGTACTGAACGACACCGTGGTCGTAATCGGCGCCGGCGGCGTAGGTCTTGTGGCGCTGCAGGCCATTCGCCTCAAAGGCGCGGGCAAGACAATTATCACCGACCTTTCAGCTTCGCGATTGGCGATGGCAAAGGAACTCGGTGCCGACGTGACCATTCCCGCCGATACACCTGACCTGCTCGACGCCCTGCGTGTTGAGACCGGCCCCGAGGGCGCGGACGCGGTATTAGAAGCGGTCGGCATCCAGACCACGATCGACACAGCTCTGGCGATAACCCGCAAAGCCGGTGCACTGACGCTGATCGGCAACGTCAGCCCGCGGGTGGAGGTCGATCTCCAGAGCATCGTCAGCCGCGAGATCACCGTCTACGGCGTATGCGCTTCCAACGGCGAGTTCGTTGACTGCGTGGAACTGGTGGCCTCAGGGCGCATCAACGTGGACCCGTTTATCAGCGAGCTCGTCGCCCTCGAGGACGGACAGGCGGTGTTTGACAAACTGTACAAAGGCGTCGAGGGCAACATCCGCAGCATTTTTGTATTCGACTGAGCACTATTTTAGATCATCCCCCGCGACGGCATACACAGGACTTGTCCATGCAACATGCCCGTCCTGTTGGGTCACTCGAATATAGATAGGATTATCTCCGGGTTTCAATCTTTTGAGCGGAAGAGAGAAGGAGAACTCATAATCTTCCCGCGAATCAGGCAGACGTCGTATTTCCACTTTCTTCTCGAGCCCTCCGCACTTCCATGTACGCGGTTTGCTCTTGATCGTGTCGAGAGCACATCTTAAGGTCTTTTGCACGGTCTTAAAGCCGACGGTTCCTCCCTTGCTTTTTGCAAGGGTTAAAATGAGGCCGCACGCCCCTCCGGTGGTTACAGATTTCCATTCTACGCGGCCCGGCCGCACTAATCGCGCCTGTTCATCGGGATCCCAGAAGTTGACCGGTTGAATTGACTGAATTTTATTGCCTTCTACCGTCAAACCGCCGTCCCATGTTGTCATTCTTGCCCGCCCCTGCACTTCCGCTCCGCTCCATATCACCTTTATGCGGCGTCCCACCTCCCCGGGCGCATACGGTGTAAGCGTTCGAATTATCTCACAACCGTTGAAGACATCCACACTTTCTATCGATGAACTCCCGGCCACATTCACGTGCAGCACCGCGTCATCCTCTCCAACCGTGATGACATCCCCCATCATCGCCTTTATCCCGGATGAGGCGGTCAATTGAAGGTCGATAAGCGGTCGGTTACCGGTGGTGGCGTAGAAATGACGCTTAAACAGCGCATCGGTGATGCATCGCCGGTCAAGCTTTTCAGCGACGACACAGGTCAGTCCGCCGTAAGATCCAAACTTGGCGGCGCCGGGGTACGAAGCGCCCGGCCGTCCTTTGTGCCCGTCGGAATTCGCGCAAATCCCGATCCGGTAACCCTCTTTGAGCGCATTCCAAACCAGCCATTCAAAGGTGCCCCATGCCGAATGAACTTCAACGGCTATTTCACAATCCGGGTCGTGAGTCCCCATGTCCGCGTAGCGGCCGCCGACGTGAGCGAATACAAAGGGTCTAAGGGCCTTCTGTGATTTCAAATGGGAGAAAAGCGCTGAAGCCGATTGCGAGCTCTTGTATCGAGATCTTTGCCCGGGCAGCAGCTCTACGCAGCTGCGTGAAATGACCCCGCCTTCACGGGCGAAATAGACATTGCGGTCACCGCCGAGCGGTGTATTACCGCTCCATTCGTATCCGGGATAGGTCACAAACGAACCCGGATTGTTGAACTCTTTGGTCACCGTATTAATAGTGTTCCAGAACTCATCGCTTACTTGAAAGTCGTTGCCTTGATGGGCGGCGATGTCGAGCACGGCAAAATCACGCGCAAAAGTGAAGTATTCTTTTATAGTATTGGTGCCGATCGTCTCTTCCGATTGGCCATGAAAATCGGCCCACCAATGGTGGTGCCCGGAGTCCCGGTGCCCGGTGTCCCGGCGGCCGGCCAGTATCGGATTACTTACGGCAGAGAGGCCTGTTTTCTTATCCGTTGCGGTATGTCTGTGAACGCCGGGTGATTTGAAGCCCGGGTGCATCACCTTTCGCGGTTTGGACACCGGGTTCCCCCAGCGGTCTTCCAGTTTCAGGTAATAGGCGAAGCTTTTATTCTCCGCCGTTTGCGACGGCGCGATACATACCGCTCGGGCCGGCTCTCCCGGTTTGATTTGGATATGAGGCGACCTCGGCAATTCCTTGAATTGAAAGGTAGCGATCGGGTCGACCAGGGTCTTGAACTCAAAAGTTTTTTCGCAAAACGTCTGCATCCTAAAACCGGGCGAACCACCGGATGTATCGCCGAACAGGACAACCACCGTCTCCCCTGTATTCAGATATCCGGCCATCACCTTGAGGTAAAGTGAACGGCCCCACGGGCGTGTGTTGCCTTTGGAGTCCCAGCGCGGCTCAATCCTGCAGTCACCGTTGGTCCGGATTGTGCAGTAATTCGGCAATTGTTTATTTGAAAATTGGGGAACGCCAAAGTCGCCGACGTTTCTGAAAACGATCTTGATGCACCCCGTGTCGTCGATGGGGTGGCCTGCCCGGTAGGTGTACTCGAGGGAGACGTATTCACCCGCCGTGGCTGAGGTGAGGTTGACTGAAGCACTGCCAAGGTCGAATTGATCCGCAAATGTCTTCATGGATTGCCTCCTAACAGAAATATGATCTGCCGCAGATCGGTAATAACGAAATCGGGGGCCAGCCCGGCACAATCAGGGTCATCGGTCCTTGTACGGTACGACCTGGCGTCACCGGCGAAGAGGGCGGTCTTCAGACCGAGACCGGCGGCGGGGAGGATATCGTTCCGCATATCGTTCCCGACGTAGAGGACCTCCGACGCCGCTATCGAGAGTTCCCTCGCCAAGGCGCCAACCACGGGAGTGAAGATAGAGACCGACGGCTTCGCCTCGAGAAGCTCGTAGGAGAAGACCGTGCAATCGGAACGAAACCCAAGAGCCGGCAGATCCTCACCCGTAAGAGCTTCGATGGTGGGTGGGGTGAAGAATTGAGCGTTTGACACGATCCCCAGAGTGATCGCACGGTTTCGCAGCCCCGCGAGGGTTTCTATCATCCCGGGCATCGGCCAGACCGGGTTGTTCCTGCACTCGTACTCAACCGATATAACCTCGATCTGAGAACGATCGGGAAGCCGTTTTAGAATATTCTCGGCAACTAAAGTGGCGAAGACATCGCTCCACACCTCCCGGATATCAACCTCGGGATTGAGGCTCCCCTCATCTCTCCGCGCCTCGTGGTGACGCCCGATGGTCTGCTTCATGTGTGCAGCGGCGAGGCTACCTTTCCCGGCGATCCCCAAGCCGGCTGCCCGGAATGCCTCTTCAATAGCTCTGCTGGAGTTCTCTTCTTGAATTGTGCCTACGTCGCCGGACCCCGATATCAGCAGGGTCCCGTAGACATCAAAAATCACCGCCCTGATACGGGTATCCGGAGTGATCCGCGGAGATACCGGAACGGGGATCGGATCGAGGGGGCGGCTCAACGCCGCAATCCTGCGCATTATATCGGAAGTTCCGGCCATCAGGGCTATTTGGCCGTCCTTCCGTGTTTGGTCCGATATTCTTCAATGGTAAGCATGGGAGGGCGTTCCTCTTCGATGATGTTGTATTCCACCCTCTCGTATTCGTCGTGCCGGATCTGGAATTGGTGGAGCACATGCTCGACGTGGCTCGGCTGCTTGATGAGCTCGAGCACCTCGAGTCTCCGGAGGAAGGTCTGGAGGATGCCAAAGGACATCTTTGCCAAGTCTCTAGTAGGCTGGTTTCTGTGAACCCGCTGGTCGAGGTCTGTCTGAGCGAAGGCATCGAGTCCGTGCAAAGCGTATACGTCGATGAGATGGGAGGTCTCCACTCCGTATCCGATTGGAAACGGAATTTCTTCTAGCACGCTCCGCCTGACAGCGTACTCGCCGGAGAGCGGCTGGATAATACAGGTGAGTTCCGGGAAAAAGAGGGAAAAGAGGGGCCGGATAAGGATTTCCGTGACACGGCCGCCTCCCGACGGTCTGACGTCTTGCGAAAAGGCTAGCGGCCGCTCGTAGAAGGCCTTGACGTACTGGATCTCCGGCCGCTCGATGAGCGGCGCGATCAGCCCGTAGGCGAAGCGTGGATGGACGTTCTTGATATCCGCGTCGATGTAAACGATGATGTCGCCCGAGAGCTGATGGATCGCCTTCCAGAGGTTCTCGCCTTTCCCCCGTTTGGTACCTTGGTCCGGGAGGATATCCGAGGAGAGGTATACGTCGGCGCCGAAAGTTGAGGCTACCTCCCGTGTACGGTCCTCGGAGCCCGAATCGATGATCGCTATCTCGTCTATGAGGGGATAGCGTTGCATGAGCTCGGACCTGAAGATTACCACTTCCTTGCCTATGGTCTGCTCCTCGTTCAAAGTCGGGATGCAAAGGGAGATAGTAAGGTTCTGCCTCTCTTTCTCCGCGACGAGTGCGGCCAGGTCGCTGAATCGTGAATGGTGGAAAGTGTTGTTCTTGAGCCAGGTTTCAGTATTGATCACAGCACCCCGAGTCCGCCGCCTCGAGAATTCCCATAAGCTGGGCTATCCCCCGGTAAATGGGCGGTATCATAATAGTTTCGTCCGGTTCATCCAGATGTTCGACATGAGTGAGACCGATGGTGACGGCCGGTATATTCGCGCTGAGGAGGACGGAGAGTTCTGAAAGCGAGGGATGGATCCTGGTCTGCACGCCCAAGGCAGTCATGATGCGCGAAGCGATGGTGGGAAGCGGGTGCGAGAACGGGAGTCCCACGGGATTGCGGCGGGCCACGACATCGTAGTCGAGCGCCGCTCCGCTCCGGGATGACACTTCCGCCACGATCTCCGAAATTCTGCCGTGTATCGTTTCCACCATTTCCGCCGATTCGCTGCGGATTTCGAAACGAAGGAAAGCGCGCTTCGCGAGGGTGCTAAAGGAAGTGCCTCCTTGGATGAACCCGATATTCACTGTGGTACGGGGGCGTTGGGGAAACGGGACCTGGGCGATGGCGTCTATAACCTCATTCAGCGTATAAATGGCGCCACCCACGCCAAACCGGCTCCAGTCATATTCATCCGGGACGGTGCACCGTATTTCCCCTCTTATCATACCGGTGGCGTAATAGCTGAGGCGGCCCAGTTCCACCCCTTCCACACAGATGGCGGTGCTGATTGGGAGTTTCGAGTTTTTCACGAAGAAACGGAGCCCCGCGAGGTTCCCGCGCCCAAGGCTTTGCGCCGAACCCATAAGGATGAGATTGGCCTTGAGCGCTACCCCCGCGTGGGCCAGGATTCGCGGTAGGGTCGCCAATGCGGCGACGCTTAAGGAATTGTTAGCCACACCTACTCCTCTGACCTCTCCGGGGAGGAGCCTTACCGTGTGGTCTAACGAGATGGGGAACTCTGTATCTGTATGGGCGACGACCAAGATGTTCTTCTTGCCCTCGGTCCCGTCCAAGATGCCAAAGGCGTTTCCGGCCTCATCCGTCGAGATGTTGGACAGGCCGATCTCAACAAACCGATCGTGGAGGAAGCGGATCCGTTTCTCCTCGTGGAACGTCGGTGCCGGAATCTCACCAACCATTACAAGATTTCCCAGGAGCATCTGGCCCATCGACTCGGCGGCTTCTGCGTAGTGTTCGAGTTTATCGATGATCGACTGAATGGTGGAGTCCATAGTATCTTTCATAGTACCGATCATTTCCGGTTTCATCAACCGGCAGTTATTGCTGCGCTCTTGACCTGAGGTTATCGCTCCCCCTACACTGTTGTAGGCAAATAACAGACTAAGGGAGAGTTCATGGCACGGAACATCGGGTTTATATCATTTCGAATCTCCGGAACCGACGGAGTATCCCTCGAGAGCAAGAAGTGGGCTGAAGTGTTGGAGGATGCGGGTGACACCTGTTACTTCATGGCCGGCGATCTGGACACAGAACCGGACCGATCGTTCCTCGTTCCCGAGCTGCACTTCTCCCACCCGGAAATCAGGAGTCTCTACGAGCTCTCCTTCGGCGTCGCCAAGCGGTCGCCGCTGCTCACCGCGGGGCTCCACAAATACCGGGAGCTCATCAAGACAAAGCTGTACGAGTTCGTAAAGATGTTTGATTTGGACCTCATCATCCCGCAGAACACACTGACCATCCCGCTCAACATCGCCTTAGGGATGGCCCTGACTGAGTTTATCGCAGAGACGGGAATATTCACCATTGCCCATCACCACGACTTTTTCTGGGAACGGAAGCGATTCTTACGGAATTGCGTGTGGGACTACCTCAACGCCTGCTACCCGCCGCACCTGATCAACATGAGACACGTGGTCATCAACTCGGCGGCCCAGAACCAACTCGCCCTTAGGACCGGAATCGCCGGGACCCTCGTTCCCAACGTGATGGCTTTCGAAGACCCGCCGCCGCCGCTGGACGAATACGCAGCGGATGTGAGGTCGGCTTTGGGAGTCGACGACGACGAACTGTTCATACTCCAACCCACACGGGTGGTTCAGCGCAAGGGGATAGAGCATGCCATAGAGCTCGTCGCCCGGTTAGATGAAAAAGCCGCCCTCGTCATCTCCCATGCGTCCGGGGACGAGGGGTACGAATACCAGGAACGGCTTAAAAGCTACGCCGATCTCCTTGGAGTGAAGTCTCTCTTCATTCAAGACACTATCGACGATGAACGGGGAACCACTAAGGACGGCAGGAAAATATACTCTCTCCAGGATGTCTATCCGCATGCGGACCTGATCACCTACCCGTCACTTCAGGAAGGATTCGGGAATGCCTTTCTCGAGGCGGTCTACTACCGCAAGCCGATCCTCATCAACAACTACTCCATTTATTTCTACGACATCAAGCCCAAGGGCTTTGACGTCCTCGAGATGGACAACTTCATCTCGGCAAAGACGATCTGGGCGACAAAGGCGCTTCTCCGTGATCCTGTCCGGATCGCAAAAATGGTTGATAAAAATTACCGTCTCGGGCTCAAGTTCTACTCGTACACGGTGCTCAGACAGAAGCTGCGCCACCTGATGGCGACATTCTACGGCAGGCTGTGATCAACCGATCCAGAGCACCTGCCACGGAGCGAGGTTTGCATGTATGGAGTCAGACGCAACGTGAATCGAATCTGTTTCAGGATGAAGGGTGAGGAGGACCTTGGCTCGTTTTAGGTCTACATGTTCGCTCAGAATCGTGCATTCACGCCGGAAGGCGCTTACGTTGATGAGGCACAGCACCGCCGTATCTCCGTCCGGAGACAACCGTTCTACAGCGAGGAGGGATGGTTCGGTATCGATCACTCGCTGACGGCCCGCGGGGTGAAAGGCCGGATTAGCGGCCCTTGCCTCAAGCATGGCCCGGTATCCGCCGTACACCGCCTTTCTCAAGCTGCTATCGGCCTCGAGTTCACCGATAATACGTTCGAGGTTGAGTTTCTCCCGATTGATGGTGCGCTTCATCCCCGTGGCGGCGACACCCTCCGCATAGTTCTGTGAACCGATAAGGCTGTGAATATAGATACCGGGGACTCCCCTGAGGGAAAGCATGACCGCCTGGGATGCGAGAAATTTCCGTGCGCGAAGATCAGGATCGAGATTCTTCTCCGCAACCGCGTCAAGGTAGTTAACGTTGAGCTCATACGGAACTTCTCCCGCGGCGGTCGCCTTGTATGAAACCAGCCCTCCCCGTTCTTTCACGCTCCCAATCAGCCCGTCGATCTCATCTTCACTCATGATCCCCCGGACCGGTGTGATACCCACCCCGTCATGAGATGCGAGAAAGTTGAAGTAGAGAAGCCGGCTATCGGAGTCCAGCAACCCGGAAATCCACTCACCCAGATGCCGCGTGTCTTCGCGAAGGAACGCGTCGAGGACCAGCGGCGGAAGCGGGAATTGGTAAATCATATGAGCTTCGTCCCCGCCATCGCCGAAGTAGGAGAAATTCTCTTTGTGGGGGACGTTGGTCTCGGTGATCAAAACCACCCACGGAAGATACTCGTCGATGATGGCACGGAACAACTTGACGATTGCATGGGTCTTCGGATGATGGATGCAGGAATGACCCAACTCTTTCCAGACGTAAGCTACAGCGTCGAGCCTGATTACCTGCACTCCCCGCGAGAGGTAGTAAAAGAATATGTCGAGGTACTCGAGGAGGACATCGGGATTCCCATAATCCAGATCGGCCTGATCGGCGCTGAAGGTCGTCCATACGTACTTCCGGCCGGAAACCGTATCGAACGGCGTAAGGAGGGGAAGGGTTCTCGGCCTGGCGACCCCGGAGACATCCGCGTCGCCGGGGACGGTCAGGAAGAACTTGGCATACTTAGGGTCGTCACGAAGAAAGCCCTGGAACCAGGAACTTTTCACCGAGCAGTGATTGAGCACCAGGTCCGCCATCAGCCGGAAACGCTTCCCGATCGCGGTGACGTCATCCCATGTACCGAGATCGGTATTCACCTCCCGGTAGTCGATGATAGAGAAACCGTCGTCGGACGAGTAGGGAAAGAACGGGAGGATGTGGATTCCGGAGACGGTCCCCGCCAGGTATCGCGACGCAAATTCGTCGAGCCGGCTGAGGGCGTTTTTCCCGTTGCCGGCGAACTGGTCGCCGTATGTAATGACAAAGGCGTCCCTTTGGTCGAGCTCCCGGGTGCCGGGATCACTGACGGCCCTCATCCATCCCGATAGCCGTTTTTCGAGATTCCTACAGGTCTCCTCCCCGGATTCCTTCCCGTAGATATAGGCGAGCAGTTCTCCGATTTTCTGTTTCATAGTTACAGTATAGTGGTTATGTTTCAGGAATGTAACCTAAGACCACTCGATGGTTGCCCGGATTCCGCTCATCTGGTAGGCTATCGGCGGATGGCACTTCCCTCGAATCAGCTTACCATATTCCACTATCATGTTTTACGGGGCGGAATCACCGAAGTCATCGCGAGCTCGACGGAAGCGGTCCTCCGTTTCCTACCGGGAATCAATTCGGTAACCATCGTTTGCGGTGACCCGGACAATACCGGTGTACTCAGCTCCCGTCTCCATCCAATTGCTCTCGACCAGGGAAAAGAATTCTTTATCGATGTCGTCCCCGAGATCGGGTATCTCGATATGCAAGAGGTACCGGATCCCGCTCTCCCCACGACCATCCGCGCGACGCTCTCCCGGTATCGCGGGTCGATATGGTGGATCCACAACTACCAGCTGGGCAAGAACCCTCTCTTTACGGACGCCCTTTTGGAGTTCCTCCTTGAAGACGAGGAACAGACCGCTGTCTTCCATATCCACGATTTTCCGGAATGCTCGCGTTACGACAACCTGGCATTCCTGAACCACCATCTCTCTCACCCTCCCTACCCGGTCAGACCTAATATTAGATATGCCGCTATTAACGCGAGAGATAGCGATTTGCTCATTCAGTCCGGTATCCCGGAGAATCACGTCTTTCTGCTGAACAATCCGGTGAAAGTTAACCGTCTCGAACGTTCGCAATCACGGCGGACGAAGAGTTCGCTTCAGTCGACGTTCGGTGGTGAGTTTCCGTTATTCCGGTCCGACCGACCCCTCATGCTCTACCCGGTACGGACCATCCGCAGAAAGAACGTCCTCGAACTCGGCCTTGTTGCCGCCCTTGATCCCGCGGAGTCGAATTTGGTCGTTACCCTTCCCGGTGTTTCGGGGCTTGAACGCCCGTACTCGGGTATCGTCGAACGGGCGTTTCAGGCTGGGCTGATCCCGGGATTATGGGGAATTGGTACGCGCCTGGAGAAAGCAGGAATAACCTTTACCGCATTACTTGCAGCGGCGGATATGGTCGGTTCATCGTCAGTCCAGGAAGGATTCGGCTATCTCTACATAGATGCCGGGCAGATGGGGGTTCCTCTGATTGCCCGGAGGCTCGATGTTTTCGACGGGATCGCGGATGTATTCGACTTACAGCGGTGCATATTCTATGACTCCCTGCTCGTCCCCATCGATCGGCCTGGGATGACAGCCCTCAAAGCGGCCTATCGCGCGCGGCTTCTGGATCTCGCAGACCACTTTGATGAATCAGTCGTTTCGCGGCTCGAAGCCGAGATTGGAGCGGTGTTCAGCGGACCAACGGCGGAATTCTCGTACTTGAGCGCAGAGGACCAGTATAGGATCTTAGAGAGGGTGCGAAACGACCGGGAACTCGGTGAGGAGATCAGGGATCTCAACCCGGAGATTTTCAAAACCCTCGACCAACTGCACGAAAAGCCAGTTCTCGAAAGCAGGGTACTCGACCCGCGCTTCACTCTCGAGGGTGTCGCTCAGGAAACCCTCGAGATCCTCGAGTCTTTCGGTGGATCGACGCAAGGGAACCACAACATCGAATCACTTATCCAGGGACGCTTGGTCCAGGCATTCGCCCGGGTTGCTTATATTAGGCTGCTCTATGGCTGAGTCGATACGCCGGTCAAATCTCTGAAATGCGACACCACGACGCCCACGCCCTCAATCTCTACGCGCAACTCAGCGTCCCGATCGATCCGAACCAGTTCAACAGGCGACCCGGGAATGACAAGGCTGCCTTTCTTGAGGCATAGCCCTCTATGCGTTAGAGAATCAACCAGCCACCGCAATGAATGAATTGGCCCACCCATTATTTCGGACGCCGGGGCCTCCGCAATTAACTCGCCATTTAAACGGACGGAGAAAAGCTCGTGTTCGAAGGACAATTGCTCAGGAGTTACCCTGGCCGCACCGACGATGAGGCCTGCGTGAATGCCTCCTGAGCAGATCAACTCTTGAGAGGTCGGCGGATCAAACCAGAATTTGTAATTGTGAAGTTCGATCCCCGGGCTGATACACTCAATCGCATCGATTAGCCGATCATCGGAGGAGTCTGTACCGCAAAGATCGGCACCAATTGTAAACACCATCTCCGGCTCGACAGCACAGTTGATATAGTTGCGCCAGTTGACGACGGTCTCTTCATTGTGAATGTGAGGAGCAAACAAACGTCCGAAAATCGGTTCGTTCAGCCCAAATTGTCTGCGTATCGCATCACTGGTACATCCAATTTTGAATCCAACGATTTTCTCGCCTCTTTGGACCCTCATTTCCGCGACTGAATCTTGAACCGCGTAAGCTTCCTCTATTGATAGGTGAGATACAGGAGGTTCGAGCACTCCAATCCAATCCCTCAGATAAAAAGCTTGTGTGAATTTGCCCGATAGTATCTCGATCGATTTCATCTGTAATCTAACGTTATAGCTAACCTGCAAATGGTTACACAACCCTTTTTCTGGATTTCTTTCTTGAAGCGGGCAGACCAGGGTCGATATGTGCTGATTCACCGCTATCCGCGTATAAATCGTCTTGTAAGACAGAATAATTGGCGTTATAGTATCCCCAGAGGTATATATTACTAAAATAGTTAAAAAAGGCGGCCTCGCAGCCGGTGGCGATGTCAGGTACGGTATCGTTTGCAGCATAGGCGATGCCCCCTGTATACATTTCGAGTTCTTGCGGTTGACGGGACAATTTCTGGCGATAGCGGCGTATATATCGCCGTAAGTACCGCCGGGCGGTACGGCGATTTACCCGACAAAGAGAACCGCCACGTGGTCTGCCGCCAATTCAGGATCTCTCGAAACTCTTGGGCATAGATGGACAATCAATTATTTCTAGTCCATCATCGAATATCGGATAAAAGAATAGCGGAAACGTATAACTGGGTGCCGAACACTCTTCTTTACGACGGAGGAAATATGCCGGAAATAAATACTAAGGTCGTACAAATCTCGGACTCGGCTTCCGAGGGGACGGCGAGAAACCATTCGATATTCATTGATAGACCGGAATCAAAAGACGGGACGGACAAAGGACCCATGGGAGGAGAGTATTTTCTCATGGGGTTGGGCGGTTGTTTTATGAGCAATCTTCTAGCCGCTATTAGGGCCAGGAAGACCGCCGTTTCCGGCATCAAAGTTGAGGTCTCCGGATCGATTGCGGAAAATCCAACCCGTTTCAGTGCCGTGAGCTTGAAGGTCTCGGGAAACTACAGCGACAAAGAGCAAATGATCAAACTCATGACTATCGCAGAAAGAGGCTGCCTGGTGGCCAACTCAATCAAGGATGCAATTCAGCTTACCTTTACGGTAATATGACAGCCGGTAGAGTTTTGCCGAATTGCATTGGAGAGGTAGATGATACGATTTCTCCGCATTGTCAATCTCGAAGCGAAACTCTTTTCTCAATCCCATACGACCGTTCCAATCGCCGGGCAGATAGACCCGGGGATCGTGACTCTACGCTTCTGTCTTAAGTTTTCCTTTGGCAACATATCCAATTATGGGGAGTAACCGGAAAATACTGATTATCTCAGCTGTCAGCGGTTCGGGGCATAAGGTCACGGCGCACGCTTTGAAATCGATACTAAAAAACGATCACGCCGTAGATGTTACGCCGGTTCACAGGATACTCGGGATTTTCGACTATATCGGCGAGTTGTTTTATAACTTCTGTCTCATGCACCGAAGAATACGACTGATCGCGCCATACCACCGAATATCAAAATCACTTATTCGATTGTACAGGCCGGTGCTCCTCAAGGCGATTAAGCACCATCTGCGCAAGAACAAATATGCGTGCATTGTGTCGTGCATTCCGTGGGTCAACCACTATTTTGTCAAAGCTGTCCCCCATATCCCGCTGGTGACCGTCATCACCGATTTTTGCGACTCATCAACCCACCCGTGGATTCAGCATAAAAACCAGCGCTTAATCTGCCCGACAGCGAAATCAGTCGAGCAAGCGCGGACCTTTGGATTGCCCGATAAGAATATTTACCCGGTTTCGGGCAATATCATTTCCCCCCGATTCTATGCGAACGAGAACACCATTCGAGATAAACGGGCCGAACTTGAACGGTTGGCTCTCGATCCGGAGCGGAAGACAGTCCTCGTTTTTTATGGCGGTTTCGGCCCCAACTATATGGAAAAGCTTATAAACGCGGTCAGCGGCTGGAACGTCATCGTGATTTGGGGAGAAAACCCAAAACGTGTTAAGAAATCGCTATGCGTAAACGTCGGGTTTACCCGTGACATTCCGTACTATATGAGGGTCTCTGACATACTCGTCGGGAAGCCCGGCCCGGGAGTCATCGCGGAAGCAGTTCACTGTGACCTTCCCGTTTTTGTAGATGCGGGGAGACAATCGCTTCTGCCCCAGGAAGAAGATGTACTGGAATGGATTATGGATAGCGGAATTGGAGGCTGTTTTCGCTCGCTTATCGATTTCAAACAGAAGATGTCATTGATCGACGAGCAGGATATAGCGCGATGGAAGGGCAACGCCGGGAAGATTGCCAATAATGCGCTTTTTGAAGCGGCCGGCGTAATCGAGAGTATCGTTGACCGAATTTGAAGATTCCAATAGTATGCCGACTTATATCCTTCCTTAGAAAAGTGAGTGTATAGTTTGAGTCAAGCAGTTGTAATCAAAGCAGTCGAAAATAAGCGCGATCTCCGCCGGTTTATCATGTTTCCGTACAAGTTTTACCGTAAGATATACCCGAATAAGAACTGGGTTGCACCGCTCCTTATCGACGAGAAGGAACTGCACGACAAGAACCGCCATCCATTCCACAAACAGGCGGAGGTGCAAAACTTCCTTGCATACCGTGACGGCGGGATCGTCGGGCGTATATCGGCTATTTGGGATCCGCGATACCTCCAGTATAGAAAGCAAAACGCCGGCTACTTCGGCTTCTTTGAATGTATAGATGATAATTCGGTCTCGGCTGAGTTGTTTAGGACCGTGGAAAGCTGGTGCACGAAAAAAGGGTTGGAAAAGATAATAGGCCCGATCAACCCGACGCCGAGCCATATTCTCGGCTGTCTGCTAAACGATTACGACAATCCTCCGGTGATTCAGATTCCCTATAACCCTCAGTTCTATCCTCAGCTGATCGAGAACTCGGGATACAAGAAAGAGGAAGATCATTTCGCCTACATTATGGACGAGAAAGCCGAGCTTTCTGAAAAGGTTCTCAAAGTAGCTGAATACGCAAAGCGCCGCGGCAATATCACGTTTCGGCCGGTTAACATGCGAAAGTTCGATGAAGAAGCGGCACTCGTCAAGGAGATTTGGAATGACGCGTGGGAGCAGAACATGGACTTCGTCCCGTGGACGGATGAGGAGTTTCAGCATCTCGCCAAAGGCCTAAAGCAGATACTCATCCCCGAACTCGCTTTTTTGGCTTTCGTCGACGGCGAGCCTGCAGGCGTTTCTATCACGTTACCAAACCTAAATGAAATCCTGGTGAAAATGAATGGGCGGCTTCTTCCGTTTGGCATATTCAAACTTATATTTGGACAGAAAAATATCAAGACGCTTCGATTCATAGGATTGGGAATCAAGGATAAATACAAAAATCGAGGGATTGACGCTCTGTTCGCCTGTGAAACCTTTAGACGCGGCCGGGAACTCGGTTATGAAAAAGCAGAATTTTCCCTCATCCTTGAGGAAAACATCAGGCTGAGAAATGCGCTCGAAGGCTGGGGCGCGTGGCCATACCGGAGGTATCGCGTCTACGGAAAATCGCTGTAATCTAAGCCTGATATTTGGCGAAAATAATCCACCGTTATGCCCGCCAAAGGCATACGAGAGAGTGAGCGCTTTTTCGATTTGAAGCTCCCTTGTCTCGGTCGCGAAGTTCAAATCCAAAATCGGGTTTTCCAGATTACGCGACACATGCACGATGTTATTATCGACACTCAACGCGGTGACAATCGCCTCGATGGCGCCGCTTGCGCCGATGGTGTGACCGAGAAGAGACTTCGTGCTGTTTATAACCGGACTTTTGCCAAATATGTCTGAGAGCACTTCAGCTTCGACAGGATCATTCTTCAACGTTCCGGTCCCATGGGCGTTGATATAATCGACTTGCTCAGGGTGCACACCGGCACGGGATAGAATTTTGCTTATCAACGATCGAATTTCCCTGCCTTCCGGCTCAGGAGTCATAATGCTATATGCATCAAATGATTCTTCATAACCTGCTAATTCAGCTATTACCGGCGCCTTTCGCCCCAAGGCGTGATCGAGTTCTTCAAGGATCAACATTCCTGCTCCGCCTTCACTAAAAAGAAATCCGCTTCGATCTCTATCAAAAGGCCGGTTTACGGTGTCAGGCGGTTCCGTCGAAGTGGTCAGCGCCTTCGGCAGATCAAAAGCCCGGAATATGCCGCCATATGCGTCGTAGAGATATTCGGTGCCGCCGCTGATAGCAAAATCAACGCTTCCGTCTCGAATCGCCCGATAGGCCTTTCCGATGGCGATCGTACCGGAGGCGCACGCCGCGGCAATAGTTTCATTCGCCCCTTTAAGTCCGTACTTAATCCCCAAGTTCGCCGCGGATGAGTTCGGCATCGACATTCCGACGGTAAAATAGTTGGCCCTAATCGGGTGTCGCATATGGCTAAGGATCTCGGCGAGGGGTTCGCCAAATTCCCCGTCGAGATCACCGAGTAGAGAGGATAACTGCTCTTTAGGGTGAGAGAGGATTTGAAAAGAATCGTTGACAAGCGCGGAATTGAGCCCGCCTTGACCTGTCCCGATAAAGACACCGCCCCTGCGCGGATCGATACCTTTGAGCGTTTGAGTATTCAGCTTTCCGTCAATGATTTCGGTGTCGACCAGGCTGTTCGCAAGCGCTTCTCTCGCGGCAATGGTCGACAGCAGACTTGCCGGATCGCTCTGACGGATCTCGTTTCCTGTAATGCCAAAATCTTTGTAGTCTATTTCCGGGAGCGGCGACCAATATCTTGAATTGAAATTGGCATACCGCTGCCATTGCTCCGGTATCGGTGTGACCTTTGTGTTTCCGGCGAGACAATTGGACCAAAAATCCTGAATGTTTGTGCCGAGGGCGTTTATCGTGCCTACACCGGTTACGACAACCCTGCGATCACTCATCCGGTTCCGTAGCTCGTTTATGGATGTAATTGACGGCATCCGCGACGGTTTTTATTTCCATCAGTTGTTCGTCCTCGATCGGCTTTTGAAACTCATCCTCTAAAGACATCACGAATTGAGCCATATCGAGAGATTCAGCTCCAAGATCTTCGACAAATCGGGTTTCGGAGTTAATTTCAGGTTCACCGGGTTGAAGACTGAGTACCTCTCTCAAAATCTCAACAACCTTTTCGTGGATAGTTTCTTTCTGATGCTCGCCATCTGCAATCATGCCGTTCTCCCGAATGTACCTATAGTAACCTGAAGTGTTTGGCCACTATAGGAAACAACTCTATATTATGTCAATATAAAGGGAATGAAACGATCTATAGCTATCGGGCTCCTCTTGCTCTTCTCAATCCTTATTCCAGGCACAGGTCCGCTTTTTCTCAACCGGGCGGCCGCTGATTCATTGCCTTCGGGGCCGACGGCGCTGTTGAGCTACGAGAAAAAAACCCAAGTCAAGAATCCCATCGATGTGTTTATGTATTCCATTCCCCTTACGGCACCTGCCCGGGTCAAGCTTGAAAAAAGCCCGGGTAACGGCCAGACAGCATGGATAACAGGGTATGATTTACGAAACAGGACAGGCGAATTTCGGCTTCGATGTGAGTTTACAATCGATGGAAACGGCTATTTTATAAATGAATTCAATCATCATGAAATTATCGCCATAAACACGCGAGACCTGGATCGCCAAAAGACAATAACGAACTTGGATTATATGAGATTCGAGGGCAACGGGTTTGGTGTCATTGAAATCACCGGAAAAAACAACAATGGACGTCTTTTTATTACCGATCTTACCTTTGATTTCAGCGAACACGGGACAACAAGTCCGGTGCTAATCGGTTTATACTCGCTTGATCCGGTTGATGGAGTCTACGATTACGCGAATCGGTACAATCATTTCATGGCCCGGATCAACTCCCTTTCGTTCCAAGAGACTCAACCGGGTGAAACACCAAAAATGAGGATCAAACTATCCAACGTCGGCGGCGGCGCATCGCCGGACGGTTTTTTCTCTTCCATCAAAGCGGTATTTGCCAACCTTTTTGTGGCGCCGATGGATATAAACCCGGCAGGAAACTCGGTACTAATCGATTTCGCCAAGGCCCTCTATCTCAAAAAAGCGCAATTCACTTTTCCTCTGGCTCAAAGCCTTGAAACCGCTCAATGAGCCGGCTTAAGATGTATTCCGCCGGGATGCTTCAAATAAGTTTCGCGTAATTCTACCCTGATACAGCCGAAGGAAGCCCGTGTAGAAACTCACCCGATCAAGCCCCGCGGAGAGCATAGATTCTTGCCATGTGGCTATTGTTACGATACACTCACCCTTCTTTAGAAATGTTTGCGGGAGGAATGAGCCATGGATTTCGAACTCAACGAAGAAGAACAGATGACCCTGGAATGCGCGCGGGGATTTGCCGAAAAACGTCTGATACCAAAGGCCGCGGAGTTTGACGAGAAGAGTGAGTTCCCGCGGGAGATCATTTCCGAGATGGCCGAGCTCGGGCTCATGGGGATTCCCGTTCCCGAAGAGTGGGGCGGTGGCGGCCTTGGCGCGACGGCTTACGCCGTCGCTGTTGAGGAAATCAGCCGCGGCTGCGCATCGGTAGGCGTATGCTTGAGCGCACACACTTCTTTAGCCTGCGACCCGCTCGCGAAGTACGGGAATGACGAACAAAAACGGAAGTTTCTGACCCCCCTGGCTACCGGAGAAAAATTGGGGGCGCTGGCCATGACGGAACCGGGCGCAGGATCCGATCTCGGCTCCGTGAAGCTGGCCGCCCAAAAAGACGGCGATGACTATGTCCTGGAAGGGCACAAGATCTTCATTACAAACGGCGGCATGGCTGATATCGTTGTTGTGCTGGCTTCCACAGACAAGGAGGCTGGCAGCCGCGGGTTGAGCATGTTTATTGTCGAGAATGGGGCCCCGGGCTTCACGGTCGGGAAAGTGGAACACAAGCTGGGCATCCGGGCATCGAATACGGCTGAACTCGTTTTCCAGAATTGCCGCATCCCCGCGGCTAACCTGCTGAGTGAGGAAGGACAGGGGTTTAAAATCGGCCTCGCGACGCTGGATGGCGGTCGAATCGGCATCGCGGCGCAGGCGGTAGGGATAGGGCGCGCGGCACTGGAAGAAGCCGTTGCCTACGCCAAGGAACGTGAACAATTCGGCAAACCTATTAGTACATTCCAGGCCGTTCAGTGGATGCTGGCCGACAGTGCTACCGAGTTGGATGCCGCGCGCCTGCTCTACCTTCGTGCCGCGCAGGCCAAGGAAAAGGGCAAGCGCTTCTCCAGTGAAGCGGCCATGGCCAAGCTCTTTGCCTCGGAAGCTGCCAGCCGGGCCGCGGATCGGTCAATTCAGGTTCACGGCGGCTACGGATACATCACCGAGTACTCCCCCGAGCGTCATTACCGCGATGCCCGCATCACGCAGATCTACGAAGGGACAAGCGAGGTAATGCGTATGGTCATCGCCGGGAGCCTTTTGAGGTGATTCCGCGGCCATGGCCGCTCGAGACCCAACGCCTGTTGCTTCGCTCGGCTATTGAAGAAGACTATGAATCCTCCAAATCCATTTGGACCGACATCGGTGTCCGCAAGTTCAGTGGCGGGCCGGCGACTGCGGTCTTACACAAAAAGAAATAGAATCCCGAATGGAGGTAGAGGTCATCTACTCTTTCAACAAAGATAATTGGCGCAAAGGATATGCCACTGAAGCCGAACGGGCCGGTCTCTCTTTTGACCGCGATGTCGTTTCCAATGCGGGAAATGCCAGAAAGCTCTATTCGATTGAGGAATAGATCAGAAGAATAACTACACCGGCAGGCAGAGACGGCAAGAAATCGGATCGCGGGATCGTGGTTTATCTAGAAAACGTAGGCGAGGCTGGCTAGTGCATCCTCCAGCGGGTGGTCCGCGGCCGCATTTTCGAGGAGCAAATCACCTTTGTAACCACATTCAACCAGCCGGTCCATCAGGGCGTGGAGGTCGACAAAACCATCCCCCAGTTGGGCAAGAGCGCCCTGATCATTTTTCTGTTTTAGATGAACCGATGCCAGATCCTCTATCCTGACGGAGCGCCAGAACTCATCGGGGGTGTTGAGCACCGTACCGTCAGATCGGTAATTGTTTGCTTCGTCATACGCCAACGGCACGCCGCCGGCCCGGGCTAATTTTAGAATTAACGGAGCGGGGTGAAGCGCATTTTCAACAACCAGGGTCACCGGACAACCCGGCGTAAGTCTCTTATACCGTTTCAAGTTCGCCGCGGCGGCGACCGCATCGATATTCTCGACCGGTTCGAGAGAAACCAAGCGCAAGCGCGGCCGCGGAGGGTTCAACAGGTAAGCCAGCTTGAGCGCGGTGGTAATGCGGTCACCGTCCGCTTCGAGCTCAGATGGCTGGCTCAACCATGGAAAGGCGATGGCATAGCTGTACTTTGCGCCGGCGGTATGTTTAATAAATTCGTCTATCTCTTCCAGAAGCGACCGATCACCATTACTGGCAAGTCCGCGCCAATTATCGCCCCGGTGGATTCGATCGCAGATCCCGCACCACAGGCCGGGATCGTAATTCGCCATGATCTTTTCAATGCGGTCTAAAAAACCGCCAAAGGAAGACCGGCGAAGGTAATCGCCATCCCGGATTTCAATTTCTGTGAATCCCTGGCGGCAGAACCGGATCACCAGGTCGTCGAAACGTTCGCCCTTATCGAGCAACTTCATCCAGCAGTTTGTGACTACACCCAGGCTATATTCCATAAGTTTCTTCCATACGGTACGTTCATTCAGAAAAGCATCACGCGGCTGATCCGTTGCTTTAAATCGCTATCGCGCTGCGGCGATGTATAAACGCAAAAAATTTTGGCCGGCGTTTTGACTATTGCAAACTCACGATGTTTGTTTTTCACGCCCGGGCAGAGGGCGTCGGCAGCTCATCGTCGGCCTTACAGATAGGGAGGCCAACGCCATCCCTTTTTGATAGTGTGAGCAAGAGCCTCAGGCGCCGGTTTCTCTTTTAGTTCTTCGATGGCTGCCTCATTCAATTCTATTCCGAAACCGGGCTTGTTAGACGGTGAAACTTCCCCGTGATCCGGCCGTATCGGATCGATAAAGATCCTTCTCATTGGGACGAACAATTCCTGAATATATTCGTGGAAGAGTCCGTTTGGAACGGCCGCCACCAGCGGCGCGTCGATAAACTCCGTATGATGCGGACATACCGGCAGTCCGTAGGCGTCCGCCATTGCGGCGATTTTGATAAACTCGGTAACGCCCCCGCACTTCCCGATATCCGCCTGTACGATATGAACGGCTCCCCGTTCCATGAGTTCTTTGAATTCCCATTTGGTATAATGGTTTTCGCCGACGGCGATTGGGATGCTCGTTTCCCGGGCAAGTTTTGCAAGATTATCAATCTCATCAGCCAGAATCGGCTCTTCAAGCCAGTATATATCGTACTCTTGTAGTCTGTCGGCCATTCGGACCGCCGTCTGAAGACTCCAGCCGTTGTTCACATCCACGGTTAAATGGACATCGGGTCCGATGGCGTCCCGGACAAGCTTCACCCTTCTCAAGTCATCCGCGGGGTTCTTCTTGCCGATCTTCATCTTTACCATGCCGAAACCGGCTTTCGCATAACCGGCCATTTCCTCGACGAGCTCCTCGTCGGTGTAGTTGAGGTTCACGCCGCTTCCGTAGGAGGGGACTGTGTCCCGATGCCCCCCGAGCAATCTGTGTACCGGTTGATTGAGAATCTTCCCTTTCAGGTCCCAGACCGCGATATCCAGGGCGCTGAGCGCTATTACCGGGGCACCTCTTCGCCCGGATTGCATGGTCGCCCAGTACATCTTCTCCCATATCCTCTCGTTATTGAGAGGGTCCTCGCCGATCAGATAGGGAGCCAGTGTTTTTTCAATCAACACCCTGTTCAGTGTGTCGCCGCCGGTAATGCTCAACCCGGCCACGCCTTCGTCGGTCAAGATGTTAACGAACGAATACCCCATAACGGAAGGCAGGTTGTTAATCGCGTCGGTCATCTTTCGGAAAGGAATGTATACCGGCTCGGTAAGTTTGATTTCGGTTATTTTCATTAGTTCTGCCTCTCTACACACCGCACAGTTACGCGTGCAGTCGTGTTATGTAGTGAAATTATAACCCATTTCGACTGCCGCTGTTAATGGTGCCTACGTATGAATCGTCTCCTCTCAGTGAGTTTCATCGTTGGAGGCAAGACGTTGCCGTTCGAACTACCGCAAACAGCGTAAAAAAAATCAGCCGGCAATCTTATAAAAAAAGATCGCCGGCTGACCGGCTGCAGTATCGCTGCACTCAAGGATTTCTAGAGATCGTATTCCATACCCAATTCCGCGACCATTGTTTTCAGGTCGGCGATAATCTTTGGATGAAGGTCCAAACCCTTGCTGCGTTCGACTTGCTTTTTCTTTTCAATTTCACCCGGGAGAGTAATTACCTTCACACCGGGAACGGTGGGAAGGGCGTGATACGCCTTTGCCATGGCATCCATCCTTTCTTTGAATGCATCAACACCCATAAACCCGCCGATTTTGAAAGCGCCAAAGAAGTGGTTGGATCCCAAGGATTTAGATTCAATGATTTCGGGAACTGTCAATCCGCCGGAGAGCGTACTGCACAGAATGTCGACCAGCACCGTCAGGCCAAAACCTTTATATGCGCCAAGGACCGGCGTCCCCCCGAGAGGGAGAATACCCGCCACATCAGCCGGAGTCTTTGCGGGGTTTCCATCAGCATCGAGCGCCCAGCCTTCGGGCAGCGGTTGCCCCGTTCTCGCGGCGATTTCGATCTTGCCGCCCGCGACCACACCGGTACACATATCGAGGATAAAAGGAGCTTCATTTTTCGCCGGGACAGCGAAGCTTAAGACGTTGAGACCGATTCCTGCCTCTTTACCGCCGGGAGGAATTACTCCCTTACCTCCCTGGGTCATCGATATGCCGATCATGTCGCGTTCGAGCGCCATAGTAGAATAGGCGGAGGCGGCTCCGAAATGGGTGCTGTTCACAACGGAAACGAAACCCGAACCGTGCTTCTCAGCTCGATCCATGGCCTCATTCATCGCCCGGTGGCCCGCGACAAAGCCGAGTGCGCCGTCGGCGTCCAGTATCGCCGTCGTTGCCGCGTTACCGGTCATTTTCATATTCGGATTTGGGTTGACACTCCCCTTCTTTATCCCGGTGACATAGAAATTGTAAAGATGGGCGACGCCGTGAGAGTCAATTCCCATCAGATCCGTAGCCACGAGAATTTTCGCGGTTACCTTTGCGTCTTTTTCCGGAACTCCCACCTTTTGAAGGGCTTTTGCGCTAAAGGCAATCAGTTTCCCTGGATCGATCTTGCCATTCTCTGAGCTCATCGTATACCTCTTGTACGCTTAAATTTTGCATCAATAATGCGTTAACGTATCGTAAGGGAACGTAGCAAATTAATTTTTCTGTGTCAACGTCAATTCCCATCGGGAACAAGCGGTCTCCAGATTTGCGTGGATATCCGGAAGCATACCGCACCTTGCCTCCATAACGGTATATACGAAAAAAACCCCTTATCAAACTCTTTCCCGGCACATAGGTTAAACCCGGAAGAGAATCTCAATCACCGATATCGAGGTAAGCCCCTTTGTCAGCGGACGTGGATAGCATGGAATACCTCTTTAGAGCCCCCCGCGCCTCCTTCTTAACCGGTATAAGGCGTTCCGCTCTTGCTTTCAGTGTATCCTCGGTCACCTGAAGGTTTAATTTCCGGCCGGGGATATCGATATCGATAACATCTCCCTCCTCAACCAGCGCGATGGCGCCCCCCTGGGCGGCTTCCGGCGAAATGTGTCCAATGCAGGGTCCCCGGGTCGAGCCGGAAAACCTGCCGTCGGTAACCAGGGCGACACTTTCCCCAAAACCCAAACCCATGAGAATTGAGGTAACCATGTGCATCTCCCTCATACCGGGACCACCTCTTGGTCCCTCGTAGCGGATTACCATTACATCGCCATGCTTGATCCGATCACGCATCAGCGCCTCCCCCGCCTCTTCCATCGAGTCAAACGGACGCGCCGGGCCGCTGTGGACCATCATTTTGGGGTGGACGCCGCTCTGTTTCACCACGGCGCCGTCGGGCGCCAGATTTCCCCGCAATACCGCGATACTCCCCTGCTCGTGGACCGGGTCCGTGACAGGTCTAATGACCTCCCGGTCAAGCACTTGAGCATCATGAATGTTTACAGCGAAGGTTTTCCCCGTTACCGTCATCGCCTCCAGGTTCAGCCGTCCCCCCAGCTCTTTCATGACCGCGGGGATTCCGCCGGCCGCTTCGAGCCTGCTCAAGGGATACTTGCCCGAGGGATTGATGTCGCAGATGTGCGGCGATTTCCGGCTGATTTCATCAAACCGCGGCAAAGGGAAAGAGAGCCCAGCCTCGTGAGCGATGGCCGGGATATGAAGGGTCAGGTTGGTGGAACCGCCGAGGGAGACGGCAACCGAAGCAGCGTTGACAAGTGCCTCGTCTGTAAGGATGTCGAGAGGCCGCAATTCTTCTTCCACCATGCTGACGATTCTCCGGCCCGACTCGTAGGCGATCAACCGCTTCTTCTCGCTGTCCGCGTGCGCGGTACCGCACCCGGTCAACGTGAGTCCCAACGCCTCGGCGACGCAGGACATCGTGTTCGCCGTACCCATCATCGAGCAACTTCCCGGTCCGGGGCAAGCCGCCTGTTCGATTTCCTCAAGCTGTGCCGCGGAGAACTCCCCCCTCTTGGTCCTGCCGATATATTCCCGCATCGAGGAAAGGGTTATCCGATCGTTGTCGCCATACTTGCCTGGCTGCATCGGTCCTCCGGTGACGAGGATCGACGGAATATTGAGCCGGGCCGCGGCCATTATATGTGCAGGCACGATTTTGTCGCAGGAACAGAGCATCACCATCGCGTCAAAACGATGGCTTTCAACCATGACCTCGATCGAATCGGCTATGATATCCCGGCTCGGGAGGGGATAACGCATACCCACGTGTCCCTGGCATAATCCGTCGCAAATAGCGATGGTGTCGAACTCTACCGGAATACCGCCCGCTTCCCGCACACCCTTTTTCACCTCTTCGCTCAGCTCCCGGAGGTGTATATGACCCGCGACGATCTCGTTCCACGAATTGACCACCGCGATGATCGGCTTTCCGAAATCGTCTTTTTTGAATCCGACAGAATATAAAAGCGCCCGATGGGCCGCCCGTTCCAGTCCGCTATGCAGTTCCTCGCTTCTCAAGCTCATTCCTTCCTCCTCGAAATGTATCTGCCTGACGTCAAATAAGTTTCCGCCAGGTCCCCATCCATAAAGTGTTTGTGCGGGAGTATAACCAAAACCATCGTTCGATGACAGATAGTTATAAGACTATTTGCTAACGCTTGCGGTTTACTAAGTACGGCAAATGCGCTAATTTCTCCCTGATGAATCCAAAGGGTGGGACTTCTGTTAAGACCAAAGACGATCAATGGCTCATGTGTCCGGTATGTTTGGAACCGAATACCCCTGGTCGCGCCTACTGTCATCGCTGTTGGGGCGCCAGTCTTAGCTCAGAGCCGCTCCTGACTCTCGCGGAAATCAAACAGCGAAAAACTGAAATACGTTCCCGCCGGCGAGCTAAGACGCTCATCAAGAGAATGATCACGATTGGCGTACCCTCGGCCGCTGCCGTCGTTTCCGTCATCCTCTTTCTCTACTTTTTCACAGACACCATATACAAGCCGCGGGCGGATATCAACTCTAACTCGGCGCCGGGAGAGTGGGCAATGTATGGCCGCGATCTCGGCCATACCGGTAGTTCAGCCTCGAGCTCCGCGGTACCCGAGGGGAGGCTGAAGTGGGCATTTTCGACCGGAGGGGCGATCCGGTCCTCGCCTGCGGTAGTAAACGGCACGGTTTATGTCGGCTCGACGGACCACCGTTTCTACGCGGTAGATGCGGCGACCGGAATGGAGCGCTGGAGTTTTCAAGCCGGCAGTTGGGTCGAATCTTCGCCGGCTGTAACCGGGAACACAGTCTTTATCGGATCAAACGACGGAAACATGTATGCCCTCAACGCAGAGACCGGAGAGAAGATTTGGGAGTTTCCGACCATTCGGGTGGTCAAGTCGTCCCCGGCAATAGCTGACGGAAAGGTTTTTTTCGGGAGTGAAAACGACCACGTCTATTGTCTGGACGCCGAAACCGGGAAGGAGCTTTGGACGTACCAAACAGATGATGGCATCCTCGACGGGCCGGCTGTGGCAAACGGTATTCTCTACGTCGGGGAACAGGGAGATTATTTCTACGCGATAGATGCGGTGAGTGGAAGACTAAGGCTTCGATTCGATGCATACGGGAGCCCCAGCGGTTCCCCCGCGGTAGTAGGAAACACCGTCTATTTTGTCACCAGCAACGGTATTCTTTTCGCCGTTGACGGCAACGCCCGCAGCTGGCCGCGGGAGCACCCCGTAAGACTCCTTCTTAACAAAATCTATATTCAGAGCCTGAGTATAGTGCCGCCGATGTGGCTTATCCCTCCGAATCAATCCGGTTATATTTGGGGGCTTAAGCTGGGTAAGCCGATCAATTCCGCTCCGGCAATAGCCGGCGGTAGGCTCTACATAGGTTCCGGCAGCAAACTGTTTGCAATCGATATAAGCGAACGAAAGCTGTTATGGGAGTTCGAGACCGGGGCGCAAATCAGATCATCTGCCGCCGTAGCCGGCGGCACGGTTTATACCTGCAACGAAGACGGAAAGCTGTACGCCGTGGATTCGTCTACGGGAAAAGAGCTGTGGCAGTTTGCTACCGGAGATATGATCACATCATCACCCGCTATAGTAGACGGGATCATCTATGTCGGTTCACACGACGGGAACCTCTACGCGATAGAATAGGGCGGCCTTTCATGGCACGAAGATAACCTTCACAGCCTCCTGACTGCTCGCAAGCTGAAAGCCCTCCTCCGCCCGCGCCAAAGGCAACCGGTGAGTAATGATCGGTTCCACATCAATTCTCCTCGATGACAGGAGGCTCAAGCCCCTGTGCCATTGCTGCTCGGTATATCCGTATGCGCTGATGATCGATTTCCGGCTCCTCACCATAGGTGTGGGATCGAACTCGACCTTCTGTGAATGAATCCCCAGGAGAACCACCTGACCTCCCGGCCTGATCATTTCGAGAGCCTGCGGGATCGCCTTTCGGTTTCCCGTAGCTTCAAAAACAATATCAAATCCCCCGCCCGTCAGTTCCCTTGCTTTGTCGATCGGATCTTCATTACTTACGTCAAGCACTACATCCGCGCCGAGTTCTCCGGCGAGGGAGAGCCGCTTTTGATCCGTGGAAGTCCCGGTAACCATAATGGAGCTTGCCCCGCCGGTCCGCAACAGCAGCATCGTCAAAAGCCCGATTGGACCAGGGCCGAGAATTGCTGTCCTAAATCCGATCTTGAACGCCGAGACATCCACCGCATTCAGAGCGACCATAAGAGGTTCCATTAAAGAAGCAGCCTCCAAACTGACGTTGTCCGGAATTCTAAAGATACTCGCGCCCGCCGTCAGGCGTCCGTACTCCGCAAAGAAACCGTCAGACCTGATTCCGGCGGTCAGCCGCTCCGTGCAGATCTCCCCTCGACCTATCCGGCAATTAGGGCAGCGGCCGCAAGGCATTGATGGCATCGCACAAATTCTGTCACCTACTCTGACATCTCTCACCGCCGCGCCAACCTCCGCGACCTCTCCTGAAAACTCGTGGCCTAAGATCACAGGCACCCGGACAATCTCAGAACCGGGGAGCCAGTGATAATAGTGGAGATCGCTCCCGCACAGGCTCCCGGCGGCGACTTTTACCAGAATATCTATATCACCTACTTCCGGTACATCGACATCCAAAAGTGCGATGCCAGGTTCTTTCTTTGTTTTTACTATTGCTTTCATTTGCGCATCCCCTTAAGCGGTCATGCAGGATAATACCTGATAACGGCAAAAATAATCTGTTGATTTTGAATAAGCGGAACCCATTTCACCGGGAACTCGTTACCGATAGATTGCCGGGGCATCATCAAAATGTTATATAGTGATCCATAAATTGAAGTTTCTTGAGGAAATCAGATGAGTGAAAAAACCAACCCGGGCAAGTTTCGCGGCTGCCGGCGTCTGGAAGGTAAAGTTGCCATCGTAACCGGGGCCGGTACGCGGTTGGGACCAGACCCGGAGTATGGAAAAGCGGAGCGGGTTGCTTCTATCCGGGAGTTCCCGGGAACCGGGAGGGCGATCTCGATCTGTTTTGCCCGGGAGGGCGCGAACGTCCTGCTGGTGGATAAATCAATCGAACAAGCTGAAATTACTCTCGAGGCAATACGACAGGAAGGCGGCGAGGCCTCGGTCTTTCAGGCTGACGTATCGGAGGTTCTTCAATGCCGGCGGATGGTAGAAGCGGCGGTGGAGCGGTACGGAGCGTTGCACGTTCTCGTCAACAACGTCGGTATCAGCGGCAGCGGTACGGTTACCAGTTTGACTGAGGAAGTCTGGGACCACTCCATGAATGTCAATCTCAAAGGAATGGTATTCGCCAGTAAGTATTCGATCCCTGAGATGACCAAGTCAGGGGGTGGTTCTATCATCAACCTTTCCTCAGTTGACGGTATTCGCGCGGGGATTACACCGAATGTAGCTTACTCCGCGGCAAAGGGAGGGGTTGTCTCGCTGACTAAAGCAACTGCCGTCTATCACGGGAGGGAGAAAATTCGAGCGAATTGTATCGTGCCGGGACATATTTTCGCTCCAATGGTGAGTCAAATATCAAAAAAATACAGAGAGCAACGGCGCAGATCATCTCCGCTGGGTACGGAAGGCACGGCGTGGGATATCGCATCTGCTGCGGTGTTCCTGGCTAGTGAGGAGTCTCGCTGGATTTCAGGGGTCGTTCTCCCGGTTGACGGGGGCGTGCTCGCTGCCCTGCCGCTGCATTTGGCGCCCGCTATCAGCGATGTTGCCCAATTAAGCGATCTATAATCGTTAATTGAACAGATGCTTACAAAAGATGAGTTGGAAAGATACGACCGGCAAATCTTGATATGAGGGCTTGGTTCTCCTTCGTTAATATACCTCGCGGCTGGCGGGGGTCGGGACTATTCGGATAATCGACCAGGGCAGCGTGGAGTTGAGCAATCTGAACAGGCAGATTCTGCACTACAGCGGCGATATAGATAGAAGCAAAGTCGTATCCGCCTCTGAAAAACTCAGGATGTTGAATCCGGAAATCGAGGTCGAGGCAATACACGAGACGATTACTGAGGCCAACGTATCCCGGCTTGTTTCCGGTTTTGATTTAATCGTCGACGCCATGGATAATTTACCCGTTAGGTACCTGCTAAACAAAGCCGCGTTGGAGGCAGATATCCGGTTTTTTCACGGCGCCGTATCGGGTTTTGAAGGAAGAGCTATGACTGTTGTCCCCGGCAGATCCGCCTGTCTGCAATGTGTTTACCATGGCGCCGTGCCCCCGGAAGGAAAGTTCCCTGTAATCGGGACAGCCCCGGCGATAATCGGCTCAATCCAAAGTACAGAGGTTATAAAGTATATCGCCGGGATCGGTTGAGTTGCTGCTTAACAGGTTATTGGTGTACGACGGGCGAAATTTGAAATTTACGGAGATCACGGTAAGTAGAGATCCTGATTGCACCCACTGCGGCAGCGAAAAAAGAGGCAGAGAATGAGCTTAAAAATAATTATACCCTGGAATATGGTACATTTTATCCCAATTTGTTAACCGGCCACGCTGGCGCTTTTCCTGAAAGAACCTCATGGATCCCTTGGGCGGCGTGAAGCGCCATCCGGTCCATGCATTCATGGGTCACAGGGGCGTTATGCGGGGTTACGATGATGTTATCCGCCTTGAAGAGCGGGTTAGACGGGTCCGGCGGCTCCGCGGCGAAGACATCCAGAGCCGCGCCGGCTATTTTCTTTTCAGCCAGGGCGACAGCCAAATCACCCTCGTTTACGATTCCTCCCCGGGCCGCGTTGATCAGGTAGGCGGTGGGCTTCATCATTTCCAGCTCTTTTGCGCCGATGAGGCCAATTGTTTCGTCGGTGGCCGGAAGGTGAAGGCTAATAAAGTCGGCTCTTTTCAGAACTTCCTCAATCGAGCCAAACATCTCGATTCCGGGTATCGCGGACGCATCGGCATACGGATCGAACCCGATAGCTTTCATGTCCAAACCGTTGACCGCTTTCTTTGCTACCAATTGACCTATTCTACCGGTACCGATGATCCCGAGCACCTTGCCCTCCAGATCAGATCCAACGAGTTGATTACGGATGCCGAAGTTACCCTTACGCAATTCGCGGTCATGAACAATAAAATTCCTGGCAATCGCGATGATCAATCCGATCGTATGCTCGGCCACCGAGTTTCCATTTGACACGGGGGCATTGGTGATCTGGATTCCCAGTCTTGTTGCCGCTTCAACATCGCAATTATCGACTCCTACGCCGTGCTTTGAGACAACCTTCAAATTTTTACCCGCCTCGAGCACACCCGCCGAAATGCGCGCGGTCCGGACCAGGATTGCATGACAATCCTTCACCTCTTCTTTTAAGATTTCCACAGTGATACCGGACCCCGGTTTCACCTCGTATCCCTTATCTATCAAGTACTGCTTTCCGGCGTCGGCGACCGGCTCAGGGATCAACACTTTATATTTCATTCTGTCCTCCAATTTACTCTAGCCGTTTCAGAGCGTATATTTGGGAAGTTCCCGTGTCAAGGATGATCGAGAAAACCGGCGCTGATACCACAGCCCATGCCCGGGAGCTACTCTAAGAACGCTGTTATCTATATAGTGTGATCAAAGGAGATTTTATGTTTATCGACCTTGAACGAACGAGAAGGAGCATCAGGAAATACAAGGACAAGCCGGTTGCGACTGACACGGTCGATCTACTCGTGGAAGCGGCCCTGCGCTCCCCTTCCTCAAGGGGTTTGAATCCCTGGGAGTTTGTTATCGTAAAAGACCGCGCCCTCATAAAAGAATTGGCAAAAGCAAAATCGAGCGGTTCAGCATTTGTGACCGGCGCTCAGTTGGTGATTGTTGTATGCGCCAATACTAAGAAAAGCGACGTTTGGATCGAGGACGCCTCCATCGCCTCCACATCGATCCTGTTTGCCGCCGAATCAGCCGGCCTTGGGGCGTGCTGGGTTCAGATTCGAAATAGACCGCACGACGAAAACACGACCGCCGGGGATTACATTCGCAACGCCTTGAAACTGCCTGACCGCCTTTCGGTCCTTTCAATGATCTCCCTGGGCTACCCGGATGAGAGCCACCCTCCTCACCCGAAGAATGAGTTACGCTACGATCAAGTTCACGACACGCGATACGGAACCCCCTGGCCGGGACCGGCATCCACCGGCGGCAAGGGCTAAAAACCAAACTAAAGAAAATTATCTTACAAACAGGAGAAACAAATGTTCACAGGAGTGTACACACCGATTATCACCCCCTTCGATAAAAACGAGGCGCTTGACCTCGACAAGATGAAGCACAACCTCGAGTTATGGTCTCAGTCAGAACTGGATGGCCTGCTGGTTTTGGGATCGAACGGCGAGTTTCCCTACATGAGCAGGGAGGAAAAGATCCGGCTCACCGATTTTGTCCGTGATAATTGGAGTAAGGATAGAAAACTGCTTGCCGGTACCGGTTGTCAGTCAACGGAAGAAACAATCGAGCTCACAAAAGAGGCGGCCGCGATAGGAGTTGACGCCGTTTTAGTGCTGCCATCCTACTATTACAAGGGCGGGATGACCGATGAAGTTCTCTTTGCCCATTTTGAACGGATCGCGGACCGGTCACCGGTTCCAGTACTCCTTTACAATATGCCGGCCAACACCGGGATAAACCTCTCTTCCTCGCTTGTCGCCAAGCTTTCTGAACATGAAAATATCGTGGGGATAAAGGATTCGTCCGGAAATATCGTGCAGATTGCGGAAATTGTGCGGAGCAGCGCCGCGGGGTTCAGCGTACTTGCCGGAAGCGCCGGCTTTATGCTTGCCTCGCTCTCTGTCGGGGCTGCGGGCGCGGTTGCCGCGCTGGGGAACATCCTGCCCGACCGGTGCTGCCGTCTCTACAAGCTCTTTCAGGAGAACAAATGGGAAGAGGCGACGGAACTCCAGTTAGAACTCCTGGAGATCAACTCCACGGTGACGAGCGGAATGGGAGTCCCCGCGCTCAAGGCGGCGATGGATCTGCTTGGGTACCAGGGAGGCATCGTCAGAAAGCCGCTGCAGCAGCTTTCTGAAGAAAAAATGGCCCGGTTGAAAGATGTTCTCAAGCGTTGCGGAGCGGCGGAATAGGGAAATGATCCGAAGTAAGGCCCGACGATAAGCTTACCTTAAAAAACACCGGTCGCTTGATTGGGGCTCTGCCCGGAACTCGCGGCGCCCGCGCTATCTTCCTCACCTTTTTGTCCCCGTTGCATCCTATAGAGCTGCCACTGCACCCAGGCATCCGTAGCTGAATCATACCCGCCGCCGCTAAAACCGTAAAAATGTACATCGTTATTGCGGGATTCCTCATTGAACCACTTCTCGAGGACTTTGGACTTGAGCAGTTCCATGGATTGCCCGTCGATTTCTCGAGCTTCTACTCTATCAGAGACCATCATTAATACGGAAGACTCGTCGTCGATATAGAACGGGTCACTGCACTCACCCACTTCCAGCTTAAAGGCCGTGTTATTTAACGTAGTATCAAGGGCACCCTCGGGGAACCATCCAAACTTACCGCCGCTTTCTTTCAATTGGCTGTCCACGGAATACTCTCGAGCCAGGGCGGCGAAATCCGCTCCGGCATCATATTTCGCTTTTATCTCCTTACCAAGTTCAAAGTTACTCCCAATCGAAATCAGATTGATATAGACTTGTTCGGCTACGGTTGGAATCCTTTCACTTAGGTACTCTTGCATCCGCATTTGCAGCAGGGTTGTTCGCAATAACGTCCGGAAATCGGCATCCGAAAAACCACTTTCATTTCGCCGTTGACGATACCACTCCTTGAACTCCCGTTCATCGATAGTCTCGGCGTCGCCCCGGGCCATATCCCTGGCTAACTGGTCTATGTCCTCATCAGTGATAACTATATTGTAAGGCGGTTGGGGGCCTTTTTGTTTAATTATCTCTTCTTTCGTGAGCGTGGAGAGCAGAGACATTGATTGCTCACCCGAGAGAGCGATACGTTTTAAAAAGTGGCCCATATCGACTGTCGCGCCATTCACCTCAACTATAACTGTCTTAAATGGTGCCACTCGATCACGATAAATAGCGATCCCGGCCGTGACCCCGACGGCTACTACGACGATGGCAGCAAGAATGATCGTTCTTTTTGTTTTCCTTGCGTCCGCACCTGTGCCAGCGTCACTTTGCTTTGTTGCTTTATCTTCATTCTGTTTTGCCATTGTCAATTCTGCCTCTCAGTAATAGTTACTGCTTTTATATGCAATCTCACTTTTTTAATCAAGTAGCACGATAAGGTCCACCGGAGAGAGGTCATCGCCAGTCTTGTTATTCTTGAATACATGCTATAGATTTGTCCAAAACCAACAAGATAAGAGAGGGTATTTGCGATGCCAAAAATGACCGGCGCCCGCTATTTAGCGGAAACCTTGAAAGGCTACGGTGTGAGCCACGTTTTTTTTATGCCCTATATCATGCCGGAGGCTATGCATGAGTTTGATAAGGTTGGAATAAAGCGTGTCATGGCCCACAGCGAAAAGGGGGCGGCTTATATGGCGGATGGCTACGCCCGGACCGCGCGGCGCCCCGGGGTTGTCATGTGTCAGTCGGTAGGAGCCCTAAACTTAGCGGCTGCTCTGCAAGACCCATATCTCGCCTGCTCGCCGGTTGTCGCAATCACCGGGCGCGAAACCGAGGATCATTTACATCGATGGGCCTATCAGGAGGTCGATCATATAGAGCCTTTCAACGCGGTGACAAAATTCAACGCCACGGCCGCCGAGCTCAAGAACTTTCCGCGGTACCTGCGCCAGGCTTTTCGCGCGGCAACTTCGGGGACACCCGGCCCGGTTCACCTGGATATCGTCAATCTCGGAGGCGGGATACTCGCGAACTCCACCGCTGAGCTCGAAGTAATAGTGGAAGAGCAATTTAGCCGGGTCCCGCCGTTCAGGCCTACACCGGAAGTTGCGAGTGTCCGCGAGGCGCTTCGCCTCCTCGCGGGGGCCAAAAAGCCGGTTATCGTGGCCGGCGGGGGGGTAACCACCTCCGGGGCGGGGGCTGAGCTCGTGGAGCTTGCCGAGAAACTCAACATCCCGGTCGCCACCTCCCTCAATGCCAAAGAGACCGTTCCGGCATACCATCCTCTCAACGTCGGCTGTTGCGGGCATTACTCCCGCGCCTGTGCCAACCAGACCGTTGCCGGGGCCGACCTGGTCTTCTTTATTGGCAGCCATACGGGCGGACAGGTGACCTACTTTTGGAGAATCCCCCGGGAAGGCACCAAGGTAATTCAACTAGACGTTAATCCCGTCGAACTGGGCCGCTCGTACCCCATCGCCGTGGGCTTGCAGGGCGATGCAAAAGCGTCACTCCGCATGATGATAGACGAAGCCACCGCTGCAACCGGTGGAGAGAGGGAAAAGTGGGTAAAGCAGGCTCAAGCATTTGTAAAGGCGTGGCGCGATGAGGTAACCCCCAATGCCGAATCCGATAAGGTGCCAATGCGACCCGAACGGCTTTGCAAAGAGCTAACCGATAATCTGCCTGATGACGCGGTTTTGGTCTCCGACACCGGTCACTCGGGTATCTGGACAGCGACGATGGTCGAACTAAAATCCCCCAATCAATCCTATATCCGCTGTGCAGGATCGCTTGGATGGGGGATCCCCGCTGCGATGGGTGCCAAGTGCGCGGTACCGGACCGGCCGGTCATCTTGTTCGCCGGCGACGGCGCAGTGTGGTATCACCTGACCGAACTGGATGCGGCACTTCGTTGGGGAATCAACACCGTTACGGTTATCAACAATAATCACTCGTTGAATCAGGAGCAGGGCGGAGTAGAAAAAGCATACGGCGGCAGGAGCGAAGAGTCAGACTCGATGTGGATACTCAGGGAGGTCGACTTCGCAAAGATCGCCGAATCTATCGGCTGTCTGGGAATCCGGGTAACCAAGCCCGGTGAGTTCGCGGGCGCGCTGGACCGAGCCGTGAACGCCGGTAGACCAGCCGTTATCGACGTCAAGACCGACATAGAGGGAATCTCGCCCCCGGTCTGGGTTTAGCTTAACCTTTGTACCACGCTTAAAAAAATGGCGGTCAACCGACGATGTAGAAACCGTTGGTTGACCGCTCATTATTCAGCGCCGTCAAAATTCGTCGGCGGCGAAAGACTCAGATGTTCCTTTCTTAACCCCTCCAGGGATGCTTTGGCTCTTTCCCTTTGAATATCAGCATCTGATCGGTAAATATCATGCGTGTAGCCCGTTCAAAGAACTCCAGGGTGTTTGAGGCCGAGTGGCCGGTGAGCGTTACCCGGTCAAATTTTGTAAGAGGATTGTTTGGCTTAAGCGGCTCGTCTTGAGTGACATCCAGCCCTACTCCGTAAAACCAGCCTTCCTCGAGCAGCTTTGCCAGATCCGGCTCGGCGATCACGCCGCCTCTGGCCGTATTGATCAAAATGGCGTCCTTTTTCATTTTTTTGAGTTTCTTGTAATTGAACATTCCCCTCGTTTCGTCGTTGCAGACAAGATTAAGGGTGACTACGTCGCTTTTCTCAAGCAGGGTATCCAGGTCGACCTTTGTGCCTGAGACCTTTTCCTTGACAGTTTCGGCTGTCACAAATGGATCGTATACAAGTTCCTCCATGCCGAGGCCGACATGACAGATACTTGCCACCCGAGCCCCGATTTGACCAAAACCCACCTGCCCGTGAACTTTGCCGGCAAAATCATGCGCCCGCCCTGAATCGCCTCGCGGCCATCCGCCTTCTTTTATCACACGGTCAAACTTGGCGATCCGCTTCATTACAGCAATCATCAATCCGATAGTATGTTCCGCAACCGTGATGGCGTTCGCACCCGGCGCATTTGAAACGATAACACCGTGTCTTTTCGCAGCCTCGATATCGACATTGTCCACACCTGCGCCAAAGCGGGTGAGAACCTTTAGATTTGTCGCCGCGGCGAAAAACTCCTCATTAAAAACGAATTGATCGCCTGCTATAAACCCCAGATATTCAGGTATGATCTTCAGAACCTCTTCTCTACTCCGGCCGCCTCTATACTCGAATTCCAGTTCAGGAAACTCACTAAGAATCTCCTCGCTGTATCCCGTGACTTCTGAGAAAACTTTGAACATGTAATTACTCCTGTGTTTAAGAACCGCAGATTAGTTTGTCGGGTGAGAATACCAAAGTCTCGTTGGTCGGTCAACGTATAGCGGCATCGGCCGGTTTAAAATGCGATTCGATGCCGATATTTTTTAAAAAACCATAGTTGTATAAATGATTTATTTTACCTATCCTCTCGCAGGTGAGTGCGGATCTATTGATTCCGCGGCGAGGTGCGCCGCGAGGAGTGACGATGGACAAGAACAAACTTACAGGCAAAGTAGCTCTAATTACCGGCGGGGCTCGCGGGTTGGGGAGAGGATACGCTCTGCGATTGGCCAGGCTGGGAGCGGACATCGCTTTAATTGACAGAGACTTAAAGAGTTTTGCAGCCTACGAGTTCGAGAAGAGCCAGATGACCGCCTCGACAGTTGTTGAGGAGTGCCGGGCTCTCGGGGTCCGGGCAATGGGTCTCGAGATTGATCTGACAGACCGCTTGGCGACGGAGAGCTCGGTTGCCGGGATTGTGAAGGAGATGGGACGGGTCGATATCGTTATCTGTAACGCCGGGGGAGGTACCGTCAAGTTTGCCGATGAGCTTGAAGAAGGCGAGACGGGACCTGAAAGGAAGGGAGAGTCCGGCCCGGGGGACATAGTTACCACCGGAAAAACCTCCGATTGCCCCGAGGAAACGCTCAGAAGGGTACTTGATCTAAATTTGATGAGCTGTATGTACACCTGTATGGCCGCCGCACCCTATCTGATAAAACAGCGATCCGGCAAGATCGTTACCGTCTCGTCGACGGCAGGGCTTACATCGGGTTACAGTTATCACCCATACGGCACAGCCAAGGCGGCGATCATCCACTACACACGCTCGCTGGCTCAGGAATTGGCGCCTTTCAATATCACGGTCAACGCTATCGCTCCCGGGATTATCCGTACCGGAAGGCTCGGCGACAGAAGCCATCTCGCCGATCGAATACCGCTGGGGAGAGAGGGCACCGTCGATGATTGCGCCGGTGTAATCGAGTTCCTCGTGACCGACCTATCCGACTATGTTACCGGCCAGACGATCGCTATCGACGGCGGTATCGGGGACAAGCCATAGCGCAGACGCCGCGGCTTTTCGATTACAGGAGAAATATAGGATCCTCCAAAAGCCCGACTATCTTCTTCAAGAATCCGACCGCTTCCGCACCCCGGATTATCCTGTGATCATAGGTCAAGGTCAGAAACATCAGTTTTCTCGGCACTATTTTACCGTCGACTACAGCGGGTTCATCGTTGATGCTGCAGGTCCCAAGGATCGCGCTCTGCGGGGGATTGATCATGGGTGTATTCACATACGCGCCCAAAGGTCCCGCGTTGGTGATCGTGAAGGTTCCTCCGCTGAAATCGTCCCGATTTAGTTTGTTGTCAACAGCGCGGGCCACCAGCTCGTTAGTCCGGGCGGCGATCTCTTTCAAACCAAGATTGGAAATACCGTGCAGGACCGGCACCAGCAGACCTCTTTCGGTATCAATCGCGATCCCAAGGTTCACGGCTTTGATCAGGCGAATCCCCCCCGCCGCTTGATCCACCGTGGAGTTTAGAATCGGAAACTCCGCTAGTGCCATGGAGACGGCCTTGACAAAAAAAACGATATACCGAAGTTTGACTTCCCCTTCCCAACTTCGAGTCAGCCCCTCTCTCAGTTCGACTAATCTGGTGACATCCGCCTTTTGGATCGTAGTCGTGGCGGCATAGGTCGAGGCGACTAGAGACATTCGCTCGAACATCGTTTTCCGGATGCCTTTCAGCTCTATGGTAGTATCACCACCCGTTTCCTCCGCCTGAGGTGCAACGCGCGGTGCTGATTTTGCCGCTCCACGCTGCGCGATGAAAGCTTCAATGTCTTCTTTTTTTACCACATTCCCCGAAAGACCCTGCTTGAACTCCTCCAGATCGATGTTGTGCTCCCGGGCCATTTTCCGGGCCAGCGGGGAGATTCTGATCTGTCCGGAACTCCTCTGCTGCTGCTCCTCGGGCTTTTTCGTGGCCGCCCGCCCATCCGGTTCGGCGACCGCTTCCGTCGCCGGCATATCCACGATATCCGCGGGGATCTCTTCTCCCTCCTCTCCGATAAGGGCAACGGTCGCGGAGACGGGCACCGTCGCACCTTTCTCCACTATCACCTTTAGCAGTACGCCGCTTTCCTCAGCGCACACCTCCTCGGTGGCTTTCTCGGATTCGAACTCGAAGAGCACGTCCCCTTTCTCCACCTTGTCCCCTTCCGCCTTGTGCCAGGCAAGGAGAATTCCTTCCTCGGCCATGTGGTCCAGCTTCGGCATGCGTACCTTGAACATAGCTATTATGCCTCCGCCGCCAAGAGATCCCTCACCGCTTTGACTATCCTCTGCTGATCCGGAACCCACGCTTGTTCAAGCGGGCGGCTGAAAGGCACCGGTGTAAAGGGCGCTCCTATCCGGACAATCGGTGACTCGAGCTCGTAGATAGCCTTTTCGGCTATCACGGCCGCAATCTCCGCGCCGACTCCTCCAATCTTTGGGGCCTCATGCACGATGACGACGTTATGCGTTTTCTTTACGGAGTTAATAATAGTTTCGTGATCAAGGGGTAAGATCGTTCTGGGATCGACCACTTCGCAGGAAATACCATCCAATTCCAGCGTGGCCGCGGCGGCAAGGGCTTCCGGTACCATACGGCTTAGGGCGATGATTGTGACGTCACTCCCCTCGCGCTTGACGTCGGCTTTCCCCAAGGGGATGAGCAGATCATCCCCTTCTGGTACCTCGCCTTTTAAATTATATATTGCTTTGTTTTCGAAGAAGACTACCGGATTGTTGTCCCTGATCGATGATTTGAGAAGTCCCTTGGCGTCACGAGGAGTTGAGGGCATCACGATCTTCAAGCCCGGGACATTCTGTATCCAGCCCTCGGTTGTCTGTCCGTGGTGCATACCGCTGCCGCGGGCGCCGCAGGCAGTACGCAACACCAGGGGAACATTCACACCGCTGTTGTATTTCTGTTTCGCCGCGTAGTTACAGAGCTGATCCATGGCTATCCCGATGAAATCCGCGAACATAATCTCCGCCACGGGACGCAAGCCCGCCATGGCCATCCCTGTGGCGCCCCCGACAACCAGGGTTTCCGCCAGGGGGGTATCGATGACCCTCTCACCGCCGAACATACCGAGCAGCCCTTCGGTCACTTTGAAAGTGCCGCCCCATCCGGCGATATCTTCTCCAAACAAAATAACCGACTCATCCCTCTTCATCTCTTCTACGAGCGCTTCGTTCAACGCTTCTCTTATGGTTATCTCTCTCATGATCTTACCCACCCCGCTTCTCCGTCATACACCGAATTATAGAGTTCCTCCAACGGCGGAAACTCGGCCTTCTTACCATACTCAAAAGCCTCATCAACCTGACGGGAATATTCCGCTTGTATTTGATCGATTTCACCCACGCTCAATAACTTCTCATCGAGCACGACCTTTCTCATTCTGGGAACCGGGTCATTCTTTACCGCCGCGTCCAACTCCTCTTGGGGTCTGTCTTCGGTCTTAGACTCGCAGTGAGGGCGAAGACGGTAGGTTTTGCACTCGAGAAGGGTCGGACCTTCACCGTTCCTGGCCCGCTCAATGGCCTCCTGAACCTGGCTGTAGACATCGAGCACGTCGTTTCCGTCGACGATCTTACCCGGGATGCCGTACCCGGCCGCCCGGACCGCTATATCTTTGACTGAAATATGAGCGGCAACCGGCATTCCCTCGGCGTATTGATTGTTAGACACAATATAAAGAACCGGGAGCTTCTTGAGGGAGGCGAAATTGATGCTCTCATGAACGTCCCCCCGGTTAGAGCCGCCGTCACCGTAGAAGCACAGCGTGACCCGTTTGTCTTTTCGTATTCTTGAAGCCATTCCAAATCCGGCGGCGATTGTAAGATGTCCGCCGATGAGCCCGGTGGTTCCCACCACGCCCAGGCTGGGGTAGCCCATGTGATGCGAGGTCGCCCGTCCGTTGGTTGTCCCTCCCAATTTTCCATACATATCGGCGCATATCTCTTTGAGGGGCACGCCCTTTGTGATGAACGCCGGGCGAATCCGCAAATCGGGAATTACGTAGTCATCCTTGTTCAGCCCGTAGCAAGATCCTACCCCTACCGCCTCCTGTCCTAAGTTGGAATGGGGAAGCTCCGGGATCCCCTCCAATCTGTACAATTCAAGGACTTTCTCCTCAAAAATCCGGTTGAGAACAAGCTGCCTGTACAGACCTATTTTCTCCTCCGTTGTTATAGAACCCATACGGTTACTACCTCCGAAATACTTGCATCGCGAGATTCTGATTACGTTGGAATCTTAACTCAGGCTTTTTGTGTGGTCAACTTGTTTCAAAAAAACGCCCGCCGGTGCAAGACCTTCGGGCGCGTTGAAATCGGTGTCGGTGGAGAAAAGGTACGGGGTTTTACACGTGATCTGCAAGATCGAGCGAATCTACAAAATCCCCGAGGGAGTTCTCACGAAGGAGGGCAACAATACCGTCCCAGGTCGCTTCTTCGATCCCGATTCTTTTGCCCTTGCCTTCTCTGCGCGCCTCGGCTTCTTTCTCACCCGGGTAGAGGATCGGTTTTGACTTGTCGATGAGCGGTGTGTCCTTGATAAAACTTACCATGGTTTCGGCGTCTTGTTTCAGTTTCCCCAAGGGCACGAACTTTTCCACATCTATGGCGATAAAGAAAGAAGTATTGCTGTACTGCTTGGCTTTTGCCCCGAGGGTTCCTCCTTGAGAGAGCAGGGACCCGAACAGATCCACCATAAAAGCCAAGCTGTAGCCCTTATGACCTTCGGTGCCGCCGAAGGGCAGCAAAACCCCTCCGTTGTAAAAATCGTTCGGGTCGGTACTCGGGCGGCCCTCGTTATCGAGTATCCAGCCTTCCTTTATCTTCTCACCCCTTGCGCGGTAGACCCGAAGTTTCCCCTCAGCGACGGCCGTGGTGGCGAAGTCCGCCAGGAACGGCCCATCCGGTTGAAAGGGAAAACCCATAGCGATCGGATTGGTACTCAGCCGGCCCTTTGTCCCGCCAAAGGGAGCCTGGCTGTCTCCGTACCCGCCGGATCCGACAAAAAGGATCGATGCCAGACCTGAGTCCGCCATTTTTTCGGCGTAATACCCGACACGACCAAGGTGGGAGAGATTCCGTATACTCACGCAGGCGATACCGGCGCTCTTCGCTTTTTCGATAGCTACGTCGGTTGCAAAATCGGCGACGACCTGACCAAAGCACCAATTGCCCTCTATCTGCGCGGTCGTAGCCGACTCGTCGATTATCTCTGGTTCTGCGTCGGGAACAAGCGTTCCTTTTTTGATAAAGCCGACATAACTGATCACCCGGATCATTCCGTGGGAGTGATGACCAAGGATGTTGTTCTGAACCAGATGCTTTGCAACGGTCCTCGCATGTTTTTCAGGCGCTTTGACCGCGCGAAAGGCCTGAAACGCTACCTCTTCCAGGTCGCGAGCTTTGAGATAGATCATGGTTGGCTCCTTCTATTTGTTTTTGACGTATCCCATTTCGATCAGGCACCGCCTGAGCTCTTTTCTGTTTTTCGGGCTCATCGGCAGACCCGGTGCGCGCGGAGCGCCGCATTCGATACCCAAACGCTCGCTAAGGCCCGCTTTGAGAACCTGGTGGAAGCTCCCGAACCTGCCTAACTCGGTCACTTTGATCCCTTTGTCCTGAGCGGCCAAAGCCTTTTTCATATCGCCTTTCTGAAAGGCGTTCCAGAGCTCCACCCACACCTCGGGCACGAGATTCGGGCCCCAGTCAATACATCCGACCGCACCCATCGCCAGGGCGGGGAGCATCAGCCGGGCGTTACCAATAAAGCAGTCCAGTCCCATGTTAATAAACTCCCGCACATACATCTGGTTCATGGCGGAATGCTTCAGCCCTTTCAATTGGGGAACGCCGTCCTGTATCTTCTTCATCATATCAGGGGTGATCTCAACTCCGGTGGCGCCGGGAAGATTATAGGCGAACAAAGGCAGCGACGCGGCGGCGGCTACAACCTTGTAATGCTTCACTATAGCTTCATCGCTCTGCCGGTAGAAAAAGGGCGGAACGCAGCAGATCGCGTCGACTCCCGCTTTGGCCGCGTGCTCGGCCATCTTGGCGGCCCTTTTTGTTGTGGCAGCCCCGACGTGCATGATGATCTTGGCACGTCCTTTAGCCTGCTCCGCGGAAATTTCGGCGATACGGTTGTTTTCGGCGTCGTCGAGCAGAACGCTCTCTCCGCTTCCACCGGCCACCCAGAATCCGTGTGCACCTGCCTTGATGTTGAAGTCCATTACCTTGCGGAAAGCCTCTTCGTTCAGCGATTCATCCTTATGCATCGGCGTGACGAAAGCGGGGTAAACCCCTTTAAAATCTTGCATGTTCCTGATTCCTCTCTGTTTCTCTTTATTTTCTTTAGCCGCGAAGCATGTCTCGCAGCATAAAAATCAATCGCGGATAGCTGTTTCTACATCGCCCGGTACTAGGTGTCAAGTAACCGATTTTATGAGTTTGTATACCCGGGCCGCCGTACCGTAGAAAAGCGCGTCCTTTTCATCCTCTGTAAAGTCGGCGACCATCTTTTTGAAGGCGTTCCAGAGCACGTGGTAAGAGACCGAAGCCTTTTCGACGGGAAAATTGCTTTCGAACATGCAGCGGTCGGTCCCAAAGGATTCAATCGTATGCAGGTAGTAACGCTTTTGCGCTTCAACAATTTCGTCGGAGGTCGGTGGCGTCCCGCGCTCGTTCCATCCAAAACCGTTTATGGGCATCGCGAGACCGCCCAATTTTGCGACGACGTTTGGGCACTCCGATAGCTGTGCGATTGCCTTTGACCACTCGGCGAAGATCTCCTCCCGCTCGCCGGCGTAGGGTCCCATTCCAATGGGGCCGCCGAAATGATTGTGTATAAAAGTAGTCTCCGGGACGGCCCGGGCAACTTTAGTAAAATCGCGAATCTGGTGGTGGTAATGCCAGACGTCTTGCGTTAGCCCGAGTCTTCCCAGCACCCGTGCTCCCTGTCTGTAGCTCTTAATGGCATACAAGCCCTCCGGGGCTTGACGGGCGAAAGCACCCAGCCGCGGATCGTGTGCTCCAATATGGCGAATTCCCCGGAACAATCCCTGCCCTGCATCGATGTGCTCCTGGAGCACTCCCTCAACGGCGTCCCCAAGGGTGAGGTCGGCATGGCCGACTATCCCCGCGATTACCGACCTGCCGGACCCGCCTTTCGCACTCTCCTCAGCCATCGGCACGACAAACTCGGTCTCCCCGACACATCTTAAGTTCTCCGGCCCGTAATCACGATAGGCGGCCTTACATTCGATAAACACACTCTTCTCGATGCGATGCCCGGACCCGGTGTCCGCCCAGAGGTCTCCAAGCAAATAGTTGAACTCCTTTGGCCGGCGCCACAGATGGTGATGGGCGTCGATGATCCGTCGACCCGGATCAATAATCTCCTCTAATACCTGATCGTGCCATTTTGGTGTACCGGGCGCAAAACCTGCCATAAAGCGTTTCTCCTTTTTTTTTCTCGCCTATTACTTTCCTTCAAGCGCTTTCGCTCGGGCCGCCCGTCGTTCGATCTGCTCAGCCCGGCTCCGCCCAAGGGTGTGTCTTCCGCCTTCGACAACGAGATTCTGACCTATTACATAGGAGCTCTCATCGCTTGCCAGGAATAGCGCGGCTTGCGCTATGTCTTCCGGCATCCCCGCCCGCCCGACGGGGGTATTTGTCGCGTAGTGCGCGGCAAACCTCTCCGTTAAAAGTGAGTGTTCCTCCGGGCTCTTGCTTTGATGGCCTCCCCAAAAAATCGGGGTTACTATCCCCCCGGGGGAGATGCAGTTGACTCGAATACCGTATTCCGCCACTTCCAAGGCCCAGAGCGTGGTGGCGTGGATCATCGCCGCTTTACCGGCGCTGTAGATCGTGCCGGACCCGTCGTAGGTCACACCGGCGGTACTGGCGATGTTGATAATGGTGCCGTTGTGCTGTTTTTTCATAATCGGGACGGCATACTTCAAACCGAGGAAGACAGAGCCCAAGACCATCATCATCTGAGACGGAAACGCTGCCGCATCAAAGTCCTCGATCGCGGAGCTTCCGAGCCCCTGACAGGCATTATTGCAGAGGCAATCGAGCCGCCCCCAACGGTCCACCGCAGCCTCGACCATCGCCTTTACATTTTCTTCTATTGTTACATCGGTACGAATAAAGGCGGCATTCCCGCCGAGCTTGTCGGCAAGGGCTTTCCCTGCTTCTTCCCCGCGGGCGGCGATCATCACGCGGGCGCCGTTGTCGACGAATATTTCAGCCATTGAAGCACCTATCCCGCTGCTGCCGCCGGTAATTATGGCGACTTTTCCTTCCATTCTGTTTCCCATAAACTCCCTCGTAATTCAGGTAGTGTGATTGCAAACGATTTTACACCGTCTTCCCCGTTTACGCCATCAGAGCATCTGCTGGCCGCCGTTCACCAGTATTGACGCTCCGGTGATAAAGTCAGACTCAGCCGAGGCGAGAAACGCGACGGTCTTAGCGGTATCCGAAGGCTGACCGATCCGCCCAAGCGGAGTGGAGCGGGCACTCATCTCCATCATGTTCGCATGATGCTGCTCCGCGGTACTGCCCGCCGGCTTTATCATCGCGGCGATTTCGCGCTGCCGGTCTGAGTCTACGGTGGAAGGGCAGACCGCGTTCACGTTGATGCGGTAGGGACCTAGCTCCTTTGCCAGGGATTGGGTGAAACCGATGACCGCAAACTTCGATGCTGAATAAGCCGCGAAACGAGCCGCCCCCTGTCTGCCGACGCTGGATGAGAGATTGATGATCTTCCCGCCTTCACCCCGCTCGATCATAGACCGCGCCACCGCCTTGGAGCATAGAAATGTCCCTTTGGCATTGATCGTCATGATCCGGTCCCATTCTTCCTCATCGAGCTCGATAACGGGAACACGATCACGCCCGGCGATTGCCGCGGCATTGTTGACCAATATGTCAATCCGGCCGAATCGCTCGAGGGCTTGCTCGACCATGGCTTTTACAGCGGTCGCATCGGAAACATCAGCCGCGACAGCCAAAACTTGCCGTCCCAGCTCCTCGATCTCACCTACTACGGCCGGCAGGCCGTCCCAACCCGATTCACTCCGGGCGGTATTGGTTATATCGTTGAGAACTATATTCGCCCCTTCTTCTGCAAGCCGGAGGGCGATTGCCCGCCCGATGCCGTTCCTCCCGGCCGCGCCCGTTATTAGAGCGATCTTACCGTCAAGATTGTACATACTTCTTCATTCCCGTATCTTTCATGGGGATTTTGCTGATCCGAATAATTCTATGCCAGCAGAGTGCGGCTGCTACTTCGCTTCAGCTTTAGGATACGGGGGTTCGGTTACGAGGCGGGTCAGAACGTCGTTCCAGGTGTAATCTACCATGTAGACGTTTCGCGAATCGACCAATCTAATATAATAATTCTGAAAATCAGGTGTGCTGTCACCCACTTCTATATTTATGACATCCCCATTTTCCAGGGTCAGATCTATCAGCATCGAAGGTTCAGCGAACCCGTAAGACTCGATTTGTTCATCGGTCGCTTCTTCCGAGATTCGCCGGTTTGCCCCGGGACCGCTCAACAGCAACGGTATCCCGCCGCCCCAGCGCTGCATATCCACTTTCGGCCCGGCGGGCTCATCGAAGTACCAGTATTGGTCCTCATGTTTGACCCAAGCCTCCCCCATCCCTCTGCGGGGAAGGCTTATCTCCATCGTCTGGAGTTCATCCATTTCGACGTCCCACACAAAGTATTGAGGCTCTGCTTGCACCACCGGCCCGGGCCGGCTGGAAAAGTAGAACACGACTCCGAGGGCTATCAAAGCGGCAACCAATATAAGGACGGTACGAAGCTTCACCCTACCTCCTCCGCCACCAGACGTAACCACCCGCAAACAGTAACAACAGGGGTAACAGCCCGATACTCGAGATATGGAGGAACCGTTCTTCTTCCGGGTCGAGTATAAGCCGGCGGATTGGAAGAACTTTCCGGTCAACCGAAATTATTTCCTCGCCTTGGGTCAACCAGTTCACCGCATTGAGAAAGAGATCGCTGTTGTTGCCATTTTGAAAATGCTGGTTTGCGGCAAAATCAGAGTCACCGATGACCGCGATGCGCGTTCCGATCGTATCTTCCTCGCCTTCCGCGGGTATGGTGGAGATAAGAACTCCAACGACAAGTATTCCTCTTCTTTCCGTTTCCGCGTCGAACTTCGGACCTTTTTCAGAGAATTCCGATAGCTCGAGCCAGCTGTCCTGACTTGTCCAGGCAAGAGGAGATAATTCGATGTTCTCCGGGACCTCCCCGACAGCTAAAAGTGCCGCGGCGCCGGGGAAGTAGACCTCGGTCAGACCAAAGCTGTTTTGGGTTCTGGACATCAGGGGGATATCTTGATTTGGGGCGACGTACTAGGATGGGTCGATGATCGTACCTTCTCCGACACCGATCCACCATTCGGCGAGCAATTCTTTTAGCCGTTTTGGAGGGTTGGGGTTCAAAAGGATAAACAACCGTCCGCCGTCTGCCAGATAGCTTTTCAGAATATCCAGCTCGGCGCTCCCGAGATCCTGCTGTGGTCCCGCCATGATGAGCGCCGCTGCGTCCGATGGAATATCCCTAACACGGAGGAGATCCAATTCATCAACCTGAAAAAGGTTGTCCCGCAGCCCGTTTTTTGCATTGACATAGTCGACGGCAATACTGCTTTCCCCGTGTCCGGTCAAAAAGTATACCCTTTTTTGCAGCGTGCCGGTCACCTCGAGGATCGCGCTGGTAAAGGCGTGCTCCGCTTCGGCGAGTATTTGAACACCGAATACATCCCGCTGTCCTTCTGCGCTTCTGAAAACGGTTATGCCCCCAAGTTCCGTATAATAAGACCCGTACCGGGCAATCCCATATTGCCTTGCCTGATCAGGGTTCAGCTCAGGATCGATCTCCCTCACGGTCAGCTGATCTGTATAGTTCTGATACTCAGCCAGCAGATCCCGGGCATACCCGCTAACCGCCGCGGGGATGGTGGGGGTGAAAAAATTCACAATCTCCACGGGCTCGTCCAAACCGGCCAAAACCTCTTTCGTTTGGGAGGTAAGGGTGAACTGGGCCAAACCGGTAAAATCAAACCGATAAAATGTACCCGCGCTAACCGCGTTTGCCAACAGGATAATACCGGCGAAAAGTGAAATCTTAACAGTCGTGCCGATTCCGAACTTCCCGCGTTTGCTTCCTAACGCGCCCCTGACCCGTCTGAAATCAAGAATTACGCCGACGGCGAGCAGCGCCACGCCTATAGCGAGAATACCCCAGGCGTAATAACGCAAACCCGGCATAACAAGCCTGAAAATAAATCCCGCGAGCAGGGAGGCTAATCCCAGTAAAGCAAATATGGCTGTCTGCATATTATCGCCACCTTCCGGTTTCAATCGATCCTGTTGCTAGATACAAGAATAGTGCAGTTACACTTAAGTAATAAACGATGGCCTGGGTATCCACGATCCCCCTAATAAAATCAGGAAAATGAGTAGACAGGGAAAAATAGGAAATCACGTCGCCCACAGGCCCTGGAGCGAAGCTGCCTACCGCCCCTAAAAACCAGAGACCGGAGAGAATCCCCCCGGCGACAACCGCGGATACGATCTGATTCGAAGAGAGAGTTGAGGCAAAAATCCCAACTGATAAACAGGCGCTGCCCAATAGTATAAGCCCCAGATAACTGGTACCGATGGGACCCAGGTCGGGATCTCCAAAAATGATCAGGAGGAGCGGATAGTAGAGGGTCAGCACCAACATGCCGGCCACTACTGCCAGGCTTCCTAGAAACTTGCCTATGATAATTTCACTGTCCTTCAGTGGCGCCGTTAACAAGAACTCCCAGGTCCCGAGTTTCTTTTCTTCCGCGACCAGACGCATGGTGAGCACCGCGGCAAACAGGAGAATGAGAATTTGAGCTATATTCAAGAACCCTCTGATACTGGTGTCAGCGTAATCTGTACCGGCAAGATATGTGGCAAAGAACGTACCGGAAAGCGCCAGAAAAATCGCCGTAACGATGTAGGCCATAGGAGAGGTCAAGTAAGATACCAGTTCCTTGCGCGAGATGATTCCTATATTCTTCACTGGGTCTCCCCCTCCCGGGTGGTGAGCTTGAGAAAGATATCTTCCAGGCTCATCTCCACCGATTCCATCGCTAACAGCGTCCACCCGCCATCCAGAAGACTCTGCGTAATCTCAGATTGCGGCTCGCGATCAGTCGCGAACTCCACAATGTGATAGGGATCCTGGTACTTCACTTCCTGAATACCGCTTATTTGCCGCAGACGGTCGGTGACTTTGGCGGCAGGACCCTGGATTTTGAGACGGAGTCGTTTCCCGCCTTTCAGTACAGACGAGAGATTTTCGATCCGGTCCTGCGCCACAATCCTGCCCTCGTGAATGATGATGACCCGTTCACAAGTCATGCTAACCTCGGGCAGTATATGGGTGGAGAGCAGTATGGTGCGATTCTCCCCCAGATTTTTTATCAACTGCCTAGTCTGAGACATCTGGATAGGGTCGATACCGATCGTCGGCTCATCCAAAATCAATACTTCAGGATCGTGAATAATCGCCTGGGCGAGCCCAACGCGCTGTCTGAAGCCCTTGGAGAGTTTGCTCAAGAGCACATCGATGTACTCCTCAAGCGCGCAAAGCTCCACGACCTCATCGACACGGCGCCGGGTATTGTCCTTGTCCATTCCCCGGATCCTGGCCGCGAACTGCAAGTAAGCACGGGTGGTCATGTCCAAATACAAAGGCACTATTTCCGGAAGGTAGCCGACGAGACGCCGCCCTTCCAGGGAATGGGTCGCCATATTGTAATCGTCTATCCAGACATCTCCCCGGGTAGGCATGAGAAAGCCGGTGATAATGCGCATTGTGGTCGACTTGCCGGCCCCGTTGGGGCCGAGAAATCCAACGATTTCCCCTTTCTCTATGTTGACACTGATATCGTCAACGGCAAGACGTTTCCCATAATACTTGGTTATATTCTCAATCCTTATCACGGTATCCTTCCTGGTAGAATTCAGGCTGTCCTGCAGCCTGGTTTTTTGTGTCTCACAACCCCAATTGTATGGGTACATTCAATATTCTGCACCGTACGGAGTGCAGCCCGGAGAGCTAATGTGAGTTGTGAGACACCCTCAATTATCTCATATTCTGGAGCTGCCATTGAATCCAGGCTTCTGTCTCCCCGTCATAACCGTTGCTCAAACCGTGCACAACCACCTTATGATACGGCATCTCCTGTTGCAGCCATCGATCAAGAACGCTTGATTTGAGTATCTCGAGCGTCTGCTCATCGAGCAGTCTTGCCGCTGCCCTCTCCGCAACCATTATTATCCCATAGTACGGTTGATTGAGAGGCACCGGTGCACTGTATCGACCGACTTTCAGTTCATCGAAGGCAACCCGGGCGAGGCTTTCAGGAAGCGCGTTACGGGGGAACCAACCAAGATCGACATCCGGTGCATCCTGTGAATCTTCCGGGCTCAGCTCCCGCCCCAGTTCGAGGAAATCTTCCCCGGCGTCCAGCCGCCGTTTCACTTTGGCAGCGTCGTCGGCTGATCCCTGGACGATCATATAGAGGTGGACTTGTT
>FLOH01000459.1_pt1 | contig 88118 bp, 70 predicted proteins | sample 756751 | NCBI WGS metagenome assembly FLOH01 (sample SAMEA4026879, study PRJEB14308) | marine metagenome | biome: coastal water; material: water | depth 74 m
CCTGCATGGCCGTAACCCCACTCATTCTTCATCTCCAGTTTCCACAATCGCGTTCCGGGCAATCGCCTGGTCCACGGTTTCGATCAAATGATCGCGGTTGAACTTGGCGACGTATTCATCGAAGCCCGCTTCGCGGCCTTCCGCCATGTCGCGTTCGCTGGCGTGGGTCGATAGCGCGATCAGCGGCAGACCCATCCACGCCCCGTCGGAGCGCACCGCGCGGGCGAACTCGAAGCCGTTCATCCCCGGCATCTCGATGTCGCTGACAATGGCGTCAAACTCGACCCCGTCGTCACGCAAGGCCAAGGCCGCCTGCGCGTCCTCAACCGCCACCACGTCATAGCCCGCAACGGACAACTGCGGCCGCATCAGGTTGCGGAAGAACGGGCTGTCATCGACCAGAAGAAGACGATGGCCGATCCGCTCGTCGTCCTCGCGGGTGCTTGCCGCCGCGCCACCACCACCACCGGCCCGCCCAAACCAGTCGCTGAACGCCCGGGTCAGGAAATAGGCCGTGTCGATCACGTCGGTCGCCCTGCCGGCGACCACCGCCGTGCCCACCAAGCCCGGCTCGTTCGCCTTCAGTTCGACCGAAATCCGATCCTCGACAATGTCGATGATATCTTCCACCACCAAGCCCATGGACCGGTCACCCTCGGTGAATACAACCGTCGCCTGACGCCCTTCCGTGGCCCATTCATGGTCTGGATTAAACGGCACCAGCGGCATGATGTGGCCGCGGTACTGAACCATCGGAACGCCGTGCGAATGCTCGACCTTGGCCAGGTCGATCTCTTCCAGACGCGCAACCAGGGCCAGCGGAACCGCCTTCAGTTCCTCGGTCCCGGCCCGGAACACCAGCAGCGACGTCACTTCCTGATCGAAGGAAACCCGACGTCCCGCCGCTTTCGCACCATCGTCCGCGCTCATCGTCACCGCGCTCGTCGTCGCCGAAATACCATTCGGATCAAGGATCATAATGACGCTGCCGTCGCCCAAAATGGTGTTGCCCGAGAACATCGGAATGTCCCGCAAAATCGGCGACACCGGCTTGACGACGATCTCTTCCGTGTCAAACACGCGGTCCACGATCACGCCAAAACGATAGGTGCCGACCTGGCAAACGACGATAAACTTCTCTTCGCGGATCAGCGCTTGGGCATCCACGGTTTCGCCCTTGTCCAGCTTCAGAAGATGGCTCAAAACCACCAGCGGAAGAAGACGGTCGCGAAGACGAAGCACCGGCGCCTCGTTGATCAGCTCAATCGCCGTCTCAGACTTCTCCGACGCCCGAACAAGTTCCAGAACGCTAATCTGCGGGATCGCAAAACGCTGGCCGCCGCATTCCACAACAAGGGCCGAAACAATCGCCAGGGTCAGCGGAATCTTGATGGTGAAGGTCGAGCCAAGGCCCTCGCGCGAAACAAACTCAACCGTGCCGCCGATCTTCTCAATGTTCGAGCGCACGACGTCCATGCCAACGCCACGGCCAGAGATGTTGGTGACCTTCTCGGCCGTCGAAAAACCGGGGCGCATGATGAACTGCTGAATCTGCGCGTCCGTCATCGCGTCAAGCTCGGCTTCCGTCGCCAGGCCATTGGCAACCGCCTTGTCGCGGATTCGGTCCGTGTTCAGGCCGCGACCGTCGTCGGCGATCTCGATAATAATGTGGCCGCCCTCGTGATAGGCGTTCAGGCGCACCACGCCGATCTCCGGCTTGCCCGCCATCGCCCGGTCAGACGACATCTCAAGACCATGATCCGCCGAGTTGCGAACCATATGGGTCAGCGGGTCCTTGATCAGTTCTAGAACCTGACGGTCAAGCTCGGTCTCCGCTCCCAGCATCTGAAGGTCGATCTTCTTGCCCGATTCAACCGAAAGGTCGCGCACAATGCGCGGCAGCTTCGACCACGCATTGCCAATCGGCTGCATGCGCGTCTTCATCACCCCTTCTTGAAGATCCGTCGTGATTAGCGAAAGGCGCTGCAAAGGAACGTTGAACTCGCTGTCGTCCTGGCCGCGAACCATCTGCAAAAGCTGGTTGCGCGTCAGAACAAGCTCGCTGACCAGGGTCATCAGGTTCTCAAGAAGGCCGACGTTAACCCGGATTGACTGGGCCGCTACCGAAGGCTCTTTCGGGCCATCGCTCTCCTTCGCCGCCACCTTCGCCGCCGCCGGCTTCTTGCGTTTCTTAGCCGCCGCAGGAGCCGCAGCCACTTGTTCTTCTGAAACCACTTCTTTAGGAACCACTTCTTCAGGTTCCTCGGCGGCGGCGGCGGCCGTCGCCTCGGCTGCTTCCTTCAGAACCAACGGCGAGGCTCGAACACCCGACGCCTCGGCCGCCGCAACCTCTTCCAGTAACTCCGCCGCTACTGGGAAGCCTTCATCAAAATCCGCCGGACCCGAATCCGCAGGGGCCGATTCGGGTTCGGGCGCAGGCGCAGCCTCAACCGCAAGAGCGCCGCCGTCCGCCGTCGCGTTCAACTGATCAATCAGATCCGAATCCTCACCCTCAGGCTCAGAACCCGTCTCCTCCAACGCACCAAGCAAATCCTTGATCCGGTCAATCGAACTCAAAATTAAGGTCACCGCCGACGGCGAAACATCCAGCTCGCCGTCACGGAACTTGCCCAAAACATTCTCCGCCGAATGGGCAACCGTCTCAAGACGTGGCAAACCCAAAAATCCACACGTCCCCTTGATCGTGTGAACAAGACGGAAAATATCCTGAAGCGTCTCCGCATTCGAAGGGTCGCGTTCAAACTCTACAAGCTCAACGTCAATAACCGCCAAGCTCTCCGACGTCTCCGTCAGAAATTCAACCAAAAGATCGTCCATCAAACGCTCCCTTCAATCGAAGCAAAGTCTCACAAAAATGTTCTAACCAATGCAAGGTCTCCCATTGAGACCCCGTAAAGGTACCAGTGGTGCGTTGCACAAAGATGTCGTTGAAAGGATATTGTGTTTCGAATTGTCGCCGAATTGTAACAGTTTGAAATATTTGTTCCGGCATTAAAAAGGTGCGCCCCGCCCGGTTTTCCGGGCGGGGCATGCTTTGATTTAGTCGGATATTTGGATTTACGCGGCGCGAACATTGGCCAGGAACTTGCCGACTTCCGAACGCAACGTTTCTGACTGCACCGACAACTCGCCCGCCGCCGAACGCATTTGCGTTGCCGCAGCGCCGGTATCGCCAGCCGCCTGGTTGACGCTGCCAATATTCGACGACACCTCGTTGGTGCCCGTGGCGGCTTGTTCGACGTTGCGCGCGATTTCCTGAGTTGCCGCGCCCTGTTCCTCAACCGCTGCGGCAATGGCCGCCGCAATTTCGTCAACTTCGGAAATTGTCTTGCCGATGGCCTCGATCGATGTAACCGCTTCGCTCGTGGCAGCCTGAATTTCGGCGATCTGGGTACCGATTTCGTCGGTCGCCTTGGCCGTCTGGTTGGCCAGATTCTTGACCTCGGAAGCAACCACCGCAAAACCCTTGCCGGCATCACCGGCGCGCGCAGCTTCAATGGTGGCGTTCAGGGCCAGCAGGTTGGTCTGGTCGGCAATGTCGGTAATTAGCGCAACCACCTCGCCGATCTTGTTGGCGGCTTGGGCCAACCCCTGAACCTTCTCGTTGGTCTGTTCGGCCTGGATCACCGCGTTCGAGGTAATCTGGCTGGACTGGCCGACCTGACGGCTGATTTCGGAGATGGAACTGGAAAGTTCCTCGGCTGCCGAAGCCACTGTTTGCACGTTGGCCGACGCCTCTTCGGATGCAGCTGCCACCGCTGACGCCTGTTGGGTCGTCTGATGGGCCGTTGCCGCCATGGATTCGGAACTGGCCTGCATTTCGGTGGCTGCCGAGGAAACCTGATCGACGACACCGCCCACGGCGCTTTCGAAATCATCGGCCAGCTTGTTCATGGCCGCGTGTTTCTCGCCCTCGGCGCGTTGTTCGGCCTCAACCTGCTCGGCTTCCATTTCCTTGACCCGGATGGCGTTTTCCTTGAACACCTGAACGGCGGTCGCGATTTTTCCAATTTCATCGCCGCGCCCTTGCGCGGGGATGTGGATTTCGAGTTCCCCTTCGGCCAAACGGCCCATGGCGGCGGTCATTTCACCCAGGGGACCGGTAATTCCGCGCACGATAGCCACCGAGAGAACGGCGGTGACCGCGATCAAGACCGCAGTGAGTGCCGCCAGCATCAGAAATGCGGCCTGTGCATTGTCTCTGATTTCCTTGGTTTGGTTCAGAAGCCCGGCGGCAATGAAATCCTCCACCGTCTTCAGGAGATTGATTTTTGCGGTGATCTGATCAAACCAGTGGGAGGGTTCCGTTCCCTGGGTAGAGCCCACTTGGGGACTGGCGATAGCGATCTCGCGCATGCGTTCGACCTCGGTTACGGCTTGGCCCGTGACCGTCTTTGCCAGGAAGGCTTGTTGTGAGGGTGTCGAATGAATGGCGAAAATTTTGTTCAACGTTCTTTGTTCCGCGATCAACTGCACGATTTTCATGTAAATGGCGGGGCTGAACTTCTGTGCGCCAAATCCGGTTGCTCCCATGGCGCGTTCCTGACCGGCCCGTTCCTTGCCCTGGAGGAAGCTGGTATAGGCGGAAATTGTGTTGGTAACGGACGCATTGGAGCTAAGGACGGCCATTTCCTCGACAATGGCCAAAAGCTTCGCAATCGTCGGAGTATAGTATCCGGCCATTTCGCTGACGGAAATTTTCAGATCGGTGGTTTTGGTGCGGCGGTCGTCAATAAGAGAGACAGCCTCGCGCGCAACTCCAATGTTTTCGGCCAGCGACCCGCCGAAACGTTCGGCTTGAAATTCGTCCAGCCGTTCACTCAGTTCCGCCAGTTTATTGTTTGTGGCGTCCCTTTGTTTGGGAAGGTCCTGGGCGAATTTCTCGCCCTTGCTCGCAATATAACCCGCTGATCTGCCACGTTCCTTTTGAAGTTCGTGGACTAGGCCGCTGACGGCGGGTGCCAGTTCCGCCAATTCCTGCAGTTGGCCCATTTCGGCGACTTCGCGACGTTGATCGAGTAGCGCCGATGTCGCAAGAATAACAAGGCCAAAAATCGGAACAAGTACGGCAATTGCGATGCGGATTCCTATTTTTATGGAGCGAACGAAATGAAGCATTGTTAACCTCGCGCTAGTGAATGTTTGTCCTCATCGTCATCGGTTTTGTGGGAGCGGCATAGCTTATTAAAAATTCGCATTGTTTTATGGTTGATATTACAATGAACAAGGACAAGAAGTAGAAGCATTCTAAAAACGTGCTTTTAAACGCCACAGGCCCAGCATGAATTATGAATAAGGATTGTTTCAATGCTGTGTCAGAAAGTGTATTTTTTGTAACGAATTGTTGTCGGTGTGTGACGAAACTTCAGTTTGCTTTTGGCGAATCGGCGTGTCTTTGCGTTTTCAATACGATACGATTGTTGTTATGATTCCGCAGTCTGCTTCTGAGCCCTGGGGAGCGTTTATGACCGTAAAGAAAAATAGTCGGCGGGGGCGGCTGGGGAATGCCTGAGCATATCCTCGTCGTCGAGGACGAACCGACGGTAAGAAGTTTCATTGAAGAATATCTGGGTAGCCAAGGCTATCGCATGTCCGGAACTCAGGACGGCACCGGAATGCGCCATGTCCTTTCCAAACAGGATGTGGACTTGGTTATTTTGGATCTGATGCTTCCGGGGGAGGACGGCCTTGAATTGGCTCGCGAGATCCGTTCTGGCTCCGATGTGCCGATAATCATGGTGACCGGGCGCGCCGATACGGTGGACCGCGTTGTCGGATTGGAAATGGGAGCCGACGATTACATCCCCAAACCGTTTGAGGCTCGCGAGCTTCTCGCGCGGGTAAGATCTGTTTTACGGCGGAGCCAGCGCAGCACCTCAAATCGTGAAGATACCGCGATGCGGCAGAATATGGTCGCATTTGCCGGTTGGCGGCTTGACCGCGGGCGACGCCAGCTTTCAGGACCAAATGGCGAGGACGTTCGGTTAACCTCGGCGGAATTCGACCTGCTGGCCGCTTTCGTCAGCAATCCAGATAAAGTCCTTAGCCGCGACAGACTCTTGGATTTGGTTTACGGACGCGAGATGTTTCCGTTCGAGCGGAGTATTGATGTTCTGGTTATGCGCCTGCGTGGAAAAATTGAGGAAGATCGGGCCAACCCGACCTTTATAAAAACGGTTCGTGGCGCGGGCTACGTGTTCACTCCCGAGGTAGAAGCCAAATAATCGCCGGCTGGTTTGCTGCCCGTGTTTGGCGGTTTGGCGGCCTTTTTTTTCTTCGTTGCAATAAAATCTATTGCGATATAGGGACTACTACCAATAGTCTTACGTCTGACTGGGTCGGTGCGCGACTGTAATCAATGGTCTCGGGTCGGCGGGGCGTGGGAGGAAAATTTGGATTATCTTGGTTGTCCAGGAACGGAGTGACAAATGGCTGTCGATAAAAAAATGAAGGTCCTTATCGTTGACGATTATCGAACGATGCTGAGGATTCTCCGAAATCTCCTGCGGCAACTGGACTTCAGGAATGTTGAAGAGGCCACCGACGGTACCGAAGCGCTCCAGAAGCTGAGGGAAGGCGGTTACGGCCTCATTATTTCCGACTGGAACATGGAACCGATGACCGGCATCCAGCTTTTGCGCCATGTCCGTGGTGACGAAAAAATGAAAAGAATTCCTTTCATTATGGTCACGGCGGAAAGCAAACCGGAGAACGTTGTCGCTGCAAAACAGGCCGGCGTGTCGAACTATATCGTCAAGCCGTTCAACGCAGAGACGCTTCGCGGAAAGATGGCCAGCGTTCTCGGCGAGTTTTAGGGTCTGACTATGCCCTCTAAACGAGTTGACGTTGCGCGGCTTCTCAGTGAACTGCGCAATAAATACGGTGATACCGTCAAGGTCGAAGACGTCGCCAAGGTCGTGGGGACCCTGCTAGCCAGCAGCACGGGTGAAATGGCCGGGGTCAGCCGCAAAATTTATTCTGAACTGGAGTCACTAAATCGTTACATCCAGTCGGCAAAAGCCGAGATATCGGCCCTGCGTCCCGAAGAAGTGACGGACGAATTCCTGCCCACGGCAACAAGTGAACTTGATGCGATCGTTGCGGCCACTGCCGAGGCGACCAATACGATAATGGATGCGACCGAGGTTATTGAGGGGGTTGCCGATGCCCTTGAAGGTGACCACCAGAACAGCCTGATGGACGCCACGACGAATATATACGAAGCATGCGGTTTTCAGGACATCACCGGACAGCGTATTACCAAGGTTGTGAATACGCTCAAGGAAATTGAGGATAAGGTTGACGCGTTGGTGTCCGCTTTCGGCGACAAGATTGAGAAAGTGTCGCAAAAAGCCGAGAAGGAAAACAAGGCGGCCGCCGCGCCCGAGGAATTATCGGACGCCGATCTTCTTGCGGGCCCGCAAATGAGTGGCGAAGGAATTTCACAAGAAGAAATCGACCGTCTTCTGGCAGATTTCGACTAATCATCGGTGTTTCCTGCCGGACGTCAGCCTTTCAACCGATTTTTGTTCAAATGTATTTAGTGACGCCCGGATGAATTGCCGTGGGCGGACTCGCGCGCGTCCGGCCGCCAAAATATCATGGAAAAAGCGACAGATTTCCCTCGTCGCTATTAATCCAATTGGGACAGCATCGGGGCCGAGTCTTCTATCTTTTGGATTTTTTCGATGCCTTGCTTGATTTCGCTCATGATGAATTCGCCGCGACGCACGGGGCCGCCGGTGTCTTTGTTGGGAAAAATCTTGGCCCAGGCTTCCATCTTTACAGAAAGCGAACACAGCACACCGCCGATGGTCGTGTGATAACTTTCGATCAGTTCCTTGACCTTCTGGAAGCGCTCGGCCGAGACGTTGTCCCACATGGACATGGTGGAACGGTCGAAGTTTTCGAAACGCCCGGTGATCGCCGCCATCAATTCGTTGATCGTATTCTCGATTTCGTCGCACGCCCTCATCAGGTTCTTGTCGCTACGAAGCTGCCAGTTGTTGCGCAGGTCTTCCATGGTTTCGAGAAAGTCCGAGATAATCGGTTCGATCTGATCCAGGCACTGTCGATAGTACGAAAGCGACAGAAAGATATCCCCGTAATCCTCCAGAAACTGGGGAACTGCGGACAGCTTGATATTTAGTTTCTCCGCCATCAGGTCCAGCTTTTCACGCGCCTTCTTCACATCCGGGTCGCGAAACAGGCCCACAACGTCGTCGAAATCCTTAATTTCCAAGTCCTCGCCACCGTAGATCTGCATAATCAACGGTCGCGAAAACAACTTCATGTATTCCGTCAGCTCGATGTTCTTCGCCGGTGAAAGCTTCAGCGCCTCAATGGTGCTCACAATCACCCCTTGCTCGCGCAGATGTATGCGAAGACTGTAAACGTCATAACTCGCCAAACCGCTCAGCTGCGTCAGAAGTGTGCGATCCGCGACGGGCTTGTCGGTGGGCCAGCCGAACTCTTTGCCGAGATCCATGATATCCATCTGTCCACTGCCCGTCTGCAGGTCATCGAAAAGCTCCAATACACTGTCAAGCCGGACATTTTTAATCAGCTTTGCCCGGCGCAACGCTGGCGTTTCGATCGGCATGATCGCCAATGGCAGAATGTGAAGTGAATCCCGGTCTACATCCGGAACCCCCTGCGGCCCCCGCGAGTTTGCGGCAGTATCCATTTTAGTTCCCTGCATTTCTTTGGCAAAGCAAACTATACGGGATACTGCGCCGATGGCCAAGCCACTGACCACGCGTGATGCAAAATTCTGAAGAAAAGCAAGCCCCATATATCGAGGGTTCTGATTTTACAGCTAAAATTAACCAGGGCATGCTGTTTCCCCTTGATGATGGGTTGCCGAACAATTGGTACTCGTTTTCGGATCATCCACGAGAGCATGCTACAGTATTAGCGAGCGACGGGCGGATTTTTCTTGCATTGTTGCTCATAGATGCGATTTTGTGAGTAGTGCTGTCGATCAGTGATCTTGACAGCTGCATCATGTTTGAAAAAGCAACCAGGAAAATTTTTCCGCCGGGGAACTACCCATGAAATCCTGTCTGATCGTCGATGATTCCCGTGTCATTCGAAAGGTGGCTCGCAATATCATGGAAGACCTTGGTTTCGAGGCTGAGGAGGCTGAGAACGGGCAAGTCGCACTTGAGGCGTGTCAAAAACGTCAATATGACGCGATCCTGTTAGATTGGTATATGCCGGTTATGAATGGCATCGATTTTCTTCGGGCGATGCGCGCTTTGCCTGGGGGGAGTGGACCGGTCGTCGTGTTTTGCACGACCGAAAATGATATCAGCAACATCCAGGAAGCGATCACGGCTGGCGCGAATGAATACGTCATGAAGCCGTTCGATAGCGAGATTATTCAGGCCAAATTTGCTCAGGTTGGCCTCCTCTAGTTTGAATGTTGAGATGGCCTTGGTCGTAGAAATAAAAAATACCGCCGTCAGCGCACGGCCCGTCGGTTCATCGTCGGATGATGTCATCCAGGTGATGGTGGTCGATGATTCCGCAGTCGTGCGCGGATTAATTTCGCGGATGTTGAATGAGGAATCCGATATCACGGTGGCAGCGTCGGTCGGCAACGGCAAGTTGGCCGTCAGCCAATTGGCCAGGGTCGATGTCGATGTCATTGTTCTCGATATTGAAATGCCGGTGATGGACGGTTTGACGGCCTTGCCAAGACTCAAGGAAATTGACCCGCACGTCCAGATAATCATGGCATCGACTTTGACGTTGCGGAACGCCGAGATTAGTATGCGCGCGCTTGAGGCGGGCGCCGCCGATTACATTCCAAAACCGACGACGTCGCGTGAAATCAGCGGGGGCGCGGATTTTCGCCGGGATCTGATCGAAAAGGTCAGAAGCCTTGCCCGTGTACGCAGGACTTCTCGCGGTAGCAGTGCAATCCCCAGCTCCTTGAGCTCTCGACGCCGCGCCGAAGCCGCGCCGCCACGGCCCGCACCAGCGCCGATCGTCCTGAGCGACGCGCCTGTCCAAAAGCCCGATGCGTTGGTAATCGGAAGTTCCACGGGCGGGCCTCAAGCCTTGCTTAACGTTCTTAAGGGATTGGGCCAACCACCGAACATTCCGGTGTTCGTGACGCAGCATATGCCAGCGACGTTCACAGCAGTTCTTGCCGATCACATTACGCGCTCCACGGATTTGACCTGTGCCGAGGCGCAAGAAGGGGAAGTCGTGGTTCCTGGGCGGGTTTATCTCGCGCCAGGTGGCTTTCACATGTTGGTGGAACGCAAAGGTGCGCGCGTTGTTTTGCATCTGGATAGCGGTCCGCCGGAAAGCTTTTGCCGTCCGGCAGTGGACCCGATGTTGCGAAGTATCTCCAAGGTATATGGTGCGCGCGTGCTTGCCGTCATTCTTACGGGAATGGGATCAGATGGTCTAAAGGGAGGACGGATTATTACGGCGGCGGGCGGGACCATGATCGCCCAGGACGAGTCGACAAGTGTTGTCTGGGGGATGCCAGGGGCGGCCGCAACAGATGGAATATGTAGCGCCGTTTTGCCCGTGAGCCACATTGCTCCGCACGTGAAAAAGATAATGGGAAAAGTCGCATGAATCCTGACGATTTTGACTTCGTCAGTCAGTTTTTCAAGACCCGTTCGGGTCTGGTTCTGACCCGCGACAAGGCTTACTTGCTCGATAGCCGTCTTATGCCGGTTGCGCGCAAGAGAGATATGAAGAGCGTGGACGATTTGATCGCCGCCATGCGTCTTGGGCGGGACATCCAGCTTTTGAACGACGTAACCGAAGCGATGACTATCAACGAGTCGTTCTTCTTCCGTGATATCAAGCCGTTTGACATGTTCCGCAACGTCGTCCTTCCGATGATGATTGAAAATCGGGCGGCCAAAAAAAGTATCCGTATTTGGTGCGCGGCGTGTTCCAGCGGACAGGAACCGTATTCGCTGGCCATGATCCTTCGTGAAGAGAGTGCCAAATTGGCCGGATGGCGAACCGAAATCGTCGCCACCGACATTTCCGGAGAGATGGTCGCCAAGGCCAAGGCGGGGATTTATTCGCAGTTTGAAGTTCAGCGCGGCCTGCCAGTCCAACTGTTGGTCAAGTATTTCAAAAAACACGAGGACATGTGGCAGATCGATGCATCTCTTCGGGCAATGGTGCGTTATCGCGAATTCAACCTGCTGCACGATCTCAAAGGATTGGGCGGCTTTGACGTCGTTTTCTGCCGAAACGTCCTGATCTATTTCGACAACGAGACCAAGGGCAAGGTTCTGGCGCAGATTTGCAAACTGATGCCCGAGGACGGTCGATTGTTTTTGGGAGGAGCCGAGACGGTCTTGGGTATTTCGGACCGCTTCAAGCCGGTTTTGGGAAATCGTGGACTTTACGAGCCCGCGCCAGCCGAAGCGCGCTCGTCGATTCCGCTTCGTCAGGCCATGCCGATCGCAGGTGCTTAGTCCGGGTCATTCCCGGTTTCGGCTACATTCCACGTTTGTCTGATTGGAATGGGGCCGCGTGAACGTGGGTTAGGTGCGGCCCCATAACATTTCGCCCCAGGCTTGGCTTTAGGCTTCGCCCCGGAACTTTTTGGCCGTTTCGGCAACGTTGATGCCCGCGTAGTGCTCATAAACGCGAACTACGCCCGCATCGGCTTCGTCGCCAAATCCAGCCGCCGTGCCCATCATGAAAATCTGGTGAGCTGCCGCCGACAGGGGCAGCGGGAAGCGCATGGCTTTTCCGGCCTCCAGCACAATGCCCAGATCCTTCACAAAAATGTTCAGGGCGCTGAGTGGCGTATAGTCGCCCGCCAAAATTTGGGGCACCCGGTTTTGGAACATCCAGGACGATCCGGCGCTGTTCGAGATCACCTCAAAAAGTGCGTTCGGGTCGGCACCGGCCGCCGTTCCCATGGCCATGGCCTCGCCGAAGGCGGCGATGTGAACGCCAGCCAAAAGCTGGTTAATCATTTTAACGGTGGATGCCGGACCTGCGGCATCGCCCAGGCGGTAGATTTTCTCAGCCATCGCATCCATCGGCCCATCGGTGGCGGCAAAGGCATCGGCGGAACCCGAGGCCATGATTGTCATCGTTCCGTCCATGGCGCGTGCGGCTCCGCCCGAAATTGGCGCGTCCAGGAAGTGAATGCCCTTTTCACCGAGCCGCTTTTCAACATCGCGCGCAAAATCGGGGGGAACCGTGACGCACAGCATCACTGTTGATCCCGCTTCCATCGCGCTGACCGCTCCGGTCGGGCCGAACAAAACGTCTTCGGCCTGTTGCGCGTTGACGACCACCACCACCACCAACCCCGACCCGTCGGCGGCTTTGGCGGGCGTTGCCGCGGCGCTACCGCCTTTGGCACAAAGGGCTTCGACAGCCGCAGGTCGAACATCGCAGCCCTTTACGGCAAAGCCGCCCCTGGCCAGACTTTGAGCCATACCGGCCCCCATGGCACCAAGGCCAATAAAGCCGATAGTAAGATTGGATGATTTCGCGCCATCAGTCATTTTTCTTGAACTCCCATCGTAGGTTCGAGCACTGTTGATAGCGGTATCATAAATCTTTTATTCCCTGATTCAAAGGGGTATGCTTTGTAAACTTTGTGACTTATTTGACAGCAAATAAAGCCAGGGAGACAAAACAATGCGCGCAGCCTACATTCATGGAACCAGAGACATTCGCATGGGCGACTTGCCCGAACCGGAAGCCGGTGGCGAGGAACTTAAGCTGAAGGTATCTGTTGTCGGTGTTTGTGGCAGCGACGTTCACTATTACGTGGAAGGCGGCATCGGGCTTGATCGCCTCAAGGACCCGTTCGTTCCCGGCCACGAGTTTGCGGCGCGCATTTGTGACGAGGCGGCGGAGGCTTACGGTTACAGCCAGGGGCAGTTGGTTGCCGTCGATCCGGCCCGTCCGTGCGGAAAATGTGTCCGCTGCCACGGTGGCCACCCGAACCTTTGCATGAATATGACTTTTCGCGGCGGCACTCCAAATTCAGGGGCCTTGACCGAATACGTTTCGGCCCCGCCCAGTGCCATTTTCCCGGTGACTGAGGGAACGTCGCCGGTGGAAGTGGCGATGATGGAACCCCTTGGCATTGCCGTGCATGCGGTTGGTTTGGCGAAAATTCGCCTGATGGAAAACGTTGCCGTTCTGGGATGCGGGCCGATCGGGCTGTGCCTGATTCAACTGGCGCGGGCCAGCGGCGCAGACCGGATTTATGCCATTGATCCCCTGGAACACCGGCGCGAGGCAGCCCTGGAAATGGGGGCCGACATGGCCGGCGCCAGCTTCGAATCGGTGACCGAATGGACCGACGGATATGGCGTCGATCTGGTTCTGGAGGGGACCAACGATGGCAACGCCTACGAACAATCGGGGGAGATTATCCGCCTGGGCGGTCGGGTCATTTTGGCCGGAATTCCCGACGGCGGGAACTATGGCCTCGAATCCTTCCAGCTTCGTCGCAAGGGCGCGACGGTCAAGCGGGTGCGCCGCATGGGGCATGTCTATCCGACATGCATTCGGCTGGTGGCGCGTGGCCTTGTCGATTTGGAAGCTATCGCCACCCACCGTTTCACGCTGGAAGAAACCAAAGCCGCGTTCGAGTTGCAGGCCGCGCGCACGGATGGCGTACTCAAGGCCATGGTCTGGCCAAACGGCTATGAAGACTAAAGGTTAGTCGATCCAGCGAATATTATCTGGGCTCATCACACCAGCGGTGATGTCCAGCGCCATGAGTCCTTCGCCAACCCGTCGGTCCAGTTCCTTTTCGGCGGCACGAACCTGCGGGAGCGTGCCCCGCACCGCCCCAATTTGCGCGAAGGGAACAACGACGACGCCATCGCGATCACCGACCACCAGGTCGCCCGGCCAAACAGTTACACCGCCCAGTGCCACCGGCAAGCCGACCGTGCCGGGGCCTTTGCAGACCGGCGAGTTCGGTGTAAGACCGGCGCAGAACGCAGGAATTCCGACCCCGATGATGCCTTCCAGATCGCGCATCAATCCATCGGTGACAAACGCCACGACGCCTTTATTGCGCGCGACGCCCAGTAAAAGATCGCCGCACACGGCGGTCTGCTTGAAGGCGTCGGTGCCGACCATCAGAACATCGCCCGGTTGCGACATTTCGACGGCGGCCACCAAGGCCATGATATCGGCTGGACCACAAAAACACGGCAATGCGGCACCGCAAAAGCCGACCGGCATACCGTCCTTTTCGCCCAGGGGCTTGATGTGATGATCAAGCGCCCCACGACCACCCATGGCATCGACGAGGAAACCGGTCGGGGTGGCCCCCAAATCTTTCAGATCGGCGGCAGATGGCCGTTCAAATGTGCGCTTAATCGTCAGGACGGGAGGTTCGTCGATCATAGCTATTTGGCTCCGGAATCTTGATGGCTTGCAACGCTCACCCAGCTTTTCTTCGTGGACGAGGCGACAATGCCATGAATAACGCGCTCAATGGCGAGGGCCGCAGTGAAGTCGGGAAAAAGCGCTTCCTCCCCGGCAATGCCGCGCAGCAGATGATCAACCTCGATCACTTTCAACTCGTTGAACCCCAGGCCGTGACCGGGGGCTGGGCAGAACCGACCATAGGGGGGGTGAAGAGGGCCTGTCATAATGGTTTTGAAGCCCCGTTCGGCATCCGGCCCATCGGCAATAAAAAGGCGCAGCTCGTTCATGCGTTCCTGATCGAAAACGATTGATCCGCGAGAGCCGGTTACTTCCCAGGCAAGCCCGCATTTGCGGCCCCAGGCGACGCGGCTCGACGCAATGTTTCCGGCGATGCCACTTTCAAAGCGCAACAGCGCATGGGCGATATCTTCATTTTCGACGGCACCCGTTTCCCCGGGATTTTCCGGATCGGGCCGTTTTTTGTGAATGGTTTCGATATCGGCGCAAACCGAAGCCACCGGACCGGCCAGGAAGTGGGCCACGCTGACCAAGTGGCAGGCAAGATCGCCCAGTGTTCCTGTTCCGGCATCGGCAATCCGGCATCGCCAGGAAAAGGGCAGCGTCGGATCGGCCATATAATCTTCGTCATAGACACCGCGGAAATACCCGATGTCACCGATGGTGCCTTCTTCGATTAAGCGCTTGGCATGCACGACAGCTGGGTTTTTAATGTAGTTGTAACCAACCAGGGTCTTGATCCCAGCTTGCGCGGCGGCGTCCGCCATTTCGCCTGCGTCCGTCAACGTCAGCGCCATTGGTTTTTCACAGTAGACATGCTTTCCCGCGCGCGCCGCCGCGATGGCCATTTCCTTATGCAGCGCGTTGGGCGATGTGATGGCAACGATCTGGATTGCCGGATCGGCGATGATATCTTTCCAATCGGTGGCCCAGCGCGCGAAGCCGAAATCGCCCGCTGAACTTTTCGCCGTATCGCCGTCGATATCGCAAAGCACTTCAAGCCGTGGCTTAAGGGGCGAAGCGAAAACAGCCGAAACGCCACCGAAGGCCATTGCATGGCATTTGCCCATGAAGCCTGTTCCGATCAGGCCAACACCGATTTCTTTCATTGGGGTCTCCTCTTGATAGAAAAGTCAGGAGATTGCCGTGTTCTTGTCCCGCATCGCGTTTTTGTCTTCGTACATGCGGGTGTCGGCCAGCCTTGTCAGGTGTTCGATGCTGTCCGAGTCCTCTGGGAACAGCGCTACACCGATGCTGACGCCGATTTTGATGTCTAGGCCATCAATCTGGTAGGGCCGGCCGACGGCACGGGCCAATTCGCCTGCAACCGTTGTCGCGGTTTCGGAATTGCGAACATTCGATAGAAGCACAATAAACTCGTCACCCCCGATACGAGCTACCGCGTCACTTCCTCGCAGCCGATCCTGGATACGCTTGGCGATAAGCTTCAGCAGTTCGTCGCCGACATGGTGCCCGTAGGTGTCATTGACCGGTTTGAAGTCATCGATATCCATATAGACGATGGCAAAAATGGAGCCGTCGCGCCGCGCTTGCTCCCGCAGAAGATGCGCCTGTTCGTTAAACAGATCCCGGTTGCCCAGGCCGGTAAGCGGGTCGCGCAAGGCTACGCGCATAAGGTCAGCTTCTTTCCTGCGTCGATAAACCGCGTAGGTGACGCTGCGCTCGAGTTCAAAACGGTCGAACGCATCCTTGATTAGAAAATCCAGTGCGCCCAATCGCAACGCTTCCAGGGCAACTTCCCGGTCGGGCGGAGTGGTCAATACGATAAAAGCTGTCGGTCGGGCCACGGTTTCGACGTTACGAAGGATTTCCAACCCGGTTCCCGACTCGAGTAAATTATCGAGAAAACAAACATCGTAATCGTGCTCGGCTAATGCGGAAAAGGCTTCCAGAGTGCTTTGCACGACGGCGATCTCGGGTGCGCCGAAACAGGTCTCCAACGAATTTTGAAGAACGAGCGCGTAACCAGGATCCCCCTCGACGATCAGAAACTTCAGTTTTTCCTTCTCTTCAGTCATGAGGTCTGCACCATTCCAGCCTGTATTCCCAGGAAAGCTGAGACAGCATCGCCCAGGGAAACGACCTTTGCAATGCAATTTACGTAATGAAATATGAATTGGAGAGCACCTGCAAACTTGCCCTTCCCGTGCGGTTACGTAGAATGCGCGCATCATGGCTCCACCGATACTTATCCTGAACGACATCCACCTGACCTTTGGCGGCACGCCGCTGCTTGATGGTGCCGAACTTTCGGTTTCCCAAGGCGAAAGGCTGTGTCTCGTTGGCCGCAACGGCTCGGGGAAATCAACCATCCTGAAGATTGCCGCTGGTCTGATCGAGGCGGATCGGGGAGAGCGTTTCGTGCAGCCTGATTCGACGATCCGTTATCTGTCTCAGGAACCGGACCTGTCGGGTTGCGAAACCGCGCTTTCCTACGTTGTGGCGGGTCTCGCACCGGGGGATGACCCCTACCGCGCACAATACCTGTTGGAACGGCTCGGCCTTACCGGGCAGGAGAACCCGGCCAACCTGTCTGGCGGAGAAGCGCGGCGCGCGGCCCTTGCCCGCGCTCTGGCCCCGGCACCCGATATCCTACTTCTTGACGAACCGACCAACCATCTGGATCTGCCGGCTATCGAATGGTTGGAAAGCGAGATAAAGGAATCGCGTTCGGCGCTGGTGTTAATCAGCCATGACCGCCGATTTCTGGAAAACCTTTCGCGTGTGACCGTATGGCTGGACCGGGGGATCACCCGCCGACTGGACAAGAGCTTCGCGCATTTTGAGACGTGGCGCGACGACATCCTGGAACGCGAGGAGTTAGATCGTCATAAGCTCGACCGCAAGCTCGTGGCCGAGGCCGATTGGCTGCGCTATGGCGTCACAGCGCGCCGCAAACGCAATCAGGGCAGACTGCGGGCGCTGCAAAACCTGCGCCGTGAACGCCGGGAACAGCGAAAGGTCACAGGCAACGTCAAGATGACCGTCGCCGAGGGCGTAACGTCGGGAAAACTTGTTGCCGAAGCCAAGGGCGTGTCCAAATCCTATGACAAGCGCGCCATCGTTAAGGACTTTTCCATTCGCATCAAACGCGGGGATCGGGTCGGCATCATCGGTCCCAACGGTTCCGGGAAGACGACGTTGCTTAACCTTGTGACCGGCTTATTACCGGCCGACGAGGGGTCGCTCAGACTGGGGGCAAATCTTCAATTGGCGGCGTTGGATCAGAAGCGCGACACCCTTGACCCGATCTGGACGCTTAGCGACGCACTGACCGGAAATGGCGGCGATACGGTCGATGTCGGCGGAACCTACAAGCACGTGGTCAGCTATATGAAGGACTTCCTGTTCGCCCCCGAACAGGCGCGTACGCCGATTGGCCGGTTATCGGGCGGCGAACGGGGCCGTTTAATGCTGGCCAGGGCTTTTGCCCGACCGTCCAACCTGCTGGTGCTTGACGAACCGACCAACGATTTGGATCTGGAAACCCTGGATTTGTTACAGGAATTGCTGGCCGACTATGCAGGAACCGTCTTGCTGGTCAGTCATGACCGCGATTTTCTGGATCGTGTCGTCACCTCGGTAATCGCCGATGACGGCGCCGCCAGATGGACCGAGTACGCCGGCGGCTACAGTTATTTGGATAGTCAACGCAAAAGCCGCGCCCAGGAAAAGCCTGCCGCCAAGACGCCCCGGCGAAAGGCTGCTGGGAAGGACAATGGGAAACCTAAACCTAAATCCAAATCCAAAAGTAAGCTTTCCTTCAACGAGCAATACGCCCTCAAGACCCTTCCCGGCACGATGGAAAAACTGCACGCCGATATTGCGACCCTGCAGAAAAAGATTGCCGATCCCGATCTGTACGCCCGCGACCCCGCAGCCTTCGAGGCGGCGGTCGGTGGTTTGAAGGCTGCCCAGTCAAAACTGGATGAGGCCGAGGAACAATGGCTGGCCCTGGAGATGTTAAAAGAGGAAATCGAGAGCGACTGACCTATATAATTGAAAAATGAAATGAGGCACTGAATGGCTGACATCATCTTTCATCACTATCCGCAATCGCCGGTTTCCGAAAAGGCGCGGGTTGGATTTGGCATAAAAGGGGTGGCGTGGAAATCGGTCGAGATTCCGCGAATTCCACCCAAGCCGGACCTGATGCCGCTGACCGGCGGTTATCGGCGAACGCCGGTGATGCAAATTGGGGCCGACGTCTATTGCGACACCCAATGCATTCTGCGCGAATTGGAAAGGCGTTTTCCCGAACCGACCTTTTTCCCGAACGATAGCGATGGCTTGGCCTGGGGCCTCAGCCGGTGGACCGACGTCGTTCTTTTTGATTGCGTGGTCAGTATCGTGCTTGGCTCGGCGGCGGATGACCTGCCGCCGGCATTTGCTAGTGATCGCGGGCGGCTCTACTTCGGGCCGGATTGGGACCTGAAAAAAATTGGCACCGATTTACCCCATGTTCTGGCCCAACTGCGCCCGCAGTTCGGGTGGATGGATAAGCGGTTGGCGACGGGCTGCACGTTCCTCACCGGCGATCAACCGGGTTTGGCCGACGCGCTTGGTTATTATCTGGTTTGGTTTCTTCGCGGGCGCTGGCCGGGCGGCCCCGGCCTGTTGGCCGAATTTGCGGCACTTGAAGCCTGGGAAGCCCGGGTCAAGGCCATCGGACACGGCGATGTCACGGATATGGAATCCAGCGAGGCCATCGAAATTGCCAGCTCGTCAGAACCCACGACGCCGGAGCGCAGCGATCCCAACGATCCGCAGAATCTGGCACCGGGAATGACGGTTGCCGTTGTTCCCGATACGGATGGCGGCGATCCCGAGGTGTCGGGCGTGGTCCGATCCGTCGAACCCGAAACCATCGCGATTTTGCGCGATGATCCCCGCATCGGCAAAGTGTGCATTCATTTCCCGCGTGTCGGATACCGGGTTACGGTCGTTTAATGGATGCCGCTGAGGTGCTTTCGTTCTGGTTCGAGCAATCAACACCCGAGCAGTGGTACAAGAAAGACGCCGAATTCGACCGAGAGATTGGTGCCCGGTTTGGTAAAGCCCACGCCGAGGCCATGTCGGGAAATTTTGATCATTGGTCCGAAACCGCAGACGGGTGTCTCGCCCTGATCATTCTGCTGGATCAGTTTTCGCGCAATTTGTTCCGCGACGACGCCCGCGCCTTCGCCGCCGACCCAAAAGCCCTGGGGCTGACCAAGGCGGCGCTGGAAAAGGGTTTTGTCGATAAGGACACAAAGGAACAGGCGCAGTTCCTGCTGATGCCCCTGATGCACAGCGAGAACCTTGCCGACCAAGACATGTCGATCCCGCTGTTTCACCGTTTTTGCGGCGAAAAGGTAGCCGACTTCGCGACCCGCCACCGCGATATCATCGCCCGCTTCAACCGCTTCCCCCACCGCAACACGGCCCTGTCGCGCGAAAGCACGCCGGACGAAACCGAGTTTCTGAAAACGGACGGATCGTCTTTCTAGGGGGCTCGCCGCTATTGACAGTGGTCAATGGTCGTGAACGTCACAAACTGCTATAGTTCCATCATCGTGATGCGCGAACATATAGCGGGAGGGAACTATGGCCACGCTCGTTCCGTCGCACGGCGGCGGCACCACGAAGCCTTTGCGTATGCCCGAAGCGGAACGCCCGGAACAGCTTAAACGGGCCGCGGGTCTCAAAAAGGTCCCCATGTCCAGCCGCGAGGTCTCCGACCTCATCATGTTCTCGATTGCCGCTTATACGCCGCTTGACGGATTTATGGGCGAGCAGGAATGGCGCACCGTCTGCACGGACATGAAATTGGCCAGTGGCGTTTTCTGGCCCATTCCGATCACCGTTTCCGTCGATAAGGATATCGCCAATGGCATAAATATCCGCGACGACGTTGCGTTGGTCGACGAGGAAACCTGCGAAATCATGGGCGTCATGAACGTCCTGGAGAAATACTCCATCGACAAGGAACTGGAGTGTTTTCACGTTTTTCGCACGACTGACGAAAAACATCCCGGCGTTGCCAAGGTTTTGGCCCAGGGCGGGGTCAATCTGGCGGGCCCGGTTCAGGTGTTCAGCGAAGGTGAATTCCCCGAAAAATATCCGGGGTTGTTTCTCAGTTGCTCGGAAGTGCGTGCTCTTTTCGCGCAAAAGGGATGGTCGCGGGTGGCCGCATTCCAAACCCGAAATCCCATGCATCGCAGCCACGAACACCTAGCCAAGATTGCCATTGAAGTCACCGACGGTGTGCTTATTCACCAGGTGTTGGGCAAGCTGAAGCCGGGCGACCTTCCAGCCGAGGTTCGTATCGAAGCCATCAACGCCATGGTCGATAACTATTTCGTTCCGGCAACGGTGGCTCAGGCGGGCTATCCCATAGAGATGCGTTACGCCGGCCCCAGGGAAGCGTTACTGCACGCGCTCATTCGCCAGAATTTCGGCTGTTCGCACCTGATTGTCGGGCGTGATCATGCCGGTGTCGGCGACTACTACGGGCCGTACGACGCCCAGCACATCTTTTCCAGTTTGTGGCCCGATGCACTCCTGACGGTACCGCTGAAAATCGACATTACCTTTTACTGCACGAAATGCGGCGGCATGGCGACAAGCCGCACTTGCCGTCATGGACCGGAAGACCGGGTTGCGATCTCGGGTACGCGGCAGCGCGAGATGCTTATGAATGCCGAGGACATTCCGCCCGAATTCAGTCGTCCGGAAGTGGTCGAAATTCTAAAGGCGTATTACGCGGACCAGAAATAATTGACCGCCGTCAAGGCGCGTATCGGCGGCATTCCGCATGGTCGTAGCGAATGCGCGACTAGACAGAAATTACTTTCTCGTAGTCGGATTTGACGGTATAGGTTTTAGGTAAGATTTTTCGTTTTCCGAGCCAAGGGAAATACCGGGCGAACCCCAAAAAGACTACGCAAAAATAATCGTGATGATTCGTCCGAAGACAAAAGGGATTTCCCTTTTTTGCGCTCGGAAAGTTAGGCGATTGACGCGGAGTATTAGGGAGAACAAGCCCATGCCCACCTTCGTACATACCGATAAATGCGACGGCTGCAAGGACGGGGAAGTCACCGTCTGCATGTATATTTGCCCGCATGATCTTATGGCGCTCGATACCGTGCGTATGAAAGCGTTCAACCAGGAACCCGAACAATGCTGGGAATGTCAGTGCTGCGTTAAAGCCTGTCCGCAGCAGGCGATCGAGGTGCGTGCCTATCAGGATATTGTGCCGATGGGCGGGGCCGTCATTCCGCTGCGCACCGACAATGCCATCATGTGGACGATCAAGTTCCGCGATGGCGGGCTGAAGCGCTTCAAGTTTCCGGTCCGCACGACGGCGGTTGGGTCCATTGACGCCTATGGCGGCAAGCCGGAACCGGGCGACATCAACAGCCCCAATCTGTTTACCGAACAAGGCAAAACCCTTCCCACCATTTCGTGAGGAAGCGGTCGATCATTCGCGAGTTGAATTGGGAGGGAAAGTCTCATGAGTGAGCAAGGCTCCTTTGGTAATCCGGAAATTGTGGAAATCAGCACCGACATCCTGATCGTCGGCGGCGGCATGGCATCTTGCGGGACTGCGTATGAGGCGCGGCGCTGGGCCGGGGACGACGCCAAGATCATCCTTGTCGATAAGGCCGCCCTTGATCGTTCGGGTGCCGTCGCACAAGGGCTGTCGGCAATTAACACCTATCTCGGCGAAAACTCCGAGGAGGATTATTGCCGCATGGTTTCGGCCGATCTTATGGGCATTACGCGAGACGATCTGGTCTTCGACGTTGGCCGCCATGTCGATGATTCGGTTCACCTGTTCGAGGAATGGGGACTGCCCATTTGGAAGGACAAGGAAACCGAAGGTGTCGCCCTGGCCGACGGCGGAAAGCCCGTTCGCTCGGGCCGATGGCAGATCATGATCAACGGCGAAGGCTATAAAACTATCGTCGGCGAATCGGCCAAGAAGGCTCTTGGCATGGACAGCATTTACGAGCGCGTCTTTATCGTAAAGCTGTTGCTTGACGCCAACGAGGAAAATAGGGTCGCGGGCGCCGTTGGTGTCTCGGTTCGCGAAAATAAAATCTACATCTTCAAGGCCAACGCGACCGTGATTGCCGCAGGTGGCGCGGTCAATGTTTTCCGTCCGCGCTCCATCGGCGAAGGCATGGGCCGGGCTTGGTATCCGGTGTGGAACGCGGGTTCCACCTATGCCATGGCGATTGAGGCCGGGGCCGAGATGACGATGATGGAGAACCGCTTCGTCCCCGCCCGCTTCAAAGATGGCTACGGCCCGGTCGGGGCTTGGTTCCTGTTGTTCAAAGCTCAGGCCACCAACGGTCTTGGCGAAAACTACATGACCAAGAACGCACACATGTTGAAGGACTTCGCACCGTATGACACGGCGGCGGTGGTTCCCACATGCCTGCGAAACCACGCCATGCTTCACGAGATGAAAGAAGGCCGCGGGCCGATCATGATGGACACGCCGACGGCCATGAAAAAGCTTTCTGAGACCATGACCCCGCGCGAGGTCAAGCATCTCGAGGCCGAAGCCTGGGAAGATTTCCTGGATATGTGCATCGGGCAGGCTGGCGTCTGGGCGGGGATGAATATCCGTCCCGAAGAAACGCCGTCCGAATTGATGCCGACGGAACCCTATTTGCTGGGCTCGCATTCCGGTTGCTGCGGCATCTGGGTTTCGGGACCCGATGACATGAACTCGCCCGATGATTGGCACTGGGGCTACAATAGGATGACCACCGTCAAGGGCCTGTTCACGGCGGGCGACGGGACCGGCGCTTCGGGCCACAAGTTCTCGTCGGGTTCGCACGCCGAAGGGCGCATCGCGGGCAAAGAAATGGTCCGCTTTTGTCAGGACAACGCGGGCTACCAACCGGCGTTCAAAGACGACATCAAGGAAATTGCCGCCCAAGTGTATCAACCGGTTGCCAATTATCTCGAGCACAAGGACAAGACAACGGCCGAGGACATCAACCCCCACTACATCACGCCGAAGATGTTCCAGATGCGTCTGCAAAAGTACATGGACGAGTACGTTGCCGGTGTTTCCACCTATTACATGACCAACGGAAAACTGCTTGAGATTGGCCTGCATCACATTGAAATGCTGAAGGAAGACAGCGTCAATTTGCGGGCCAAGGATTTGCACGAACTACTACGGGCGTGGGAAAACTACCACCGTCTGCGCACGGCGGAGGCCCATCTGCTGCACATCCAGTTCCGCGAGGAAACCCGGTATCCGGGCTTCTTCTATCGGTCGGACTTCCCGGATCTGGACGAAGAAAACTGGAAGTGCTTCGTTAATTCCAGGATGGATCCGGAGACGGGCGAGTGGAGCCTGTTCAAGCGCGAGCACGTCGATCTGGTAGAAAAACACTACGGCTGACCCGCGAAGGGGAGACGCTTTTTGGACCAGCAGACCGAGGCGGAAATTTTCGACGCTGCACGTACGCGCGCGGGTGAGGATGCGGTCACGCCCGTGCGCCTTGGCCCCGATGACCGGTTTCAGTTTTCCTGCCATCCGGGGGTTTCGTGCTGGAATGCGTGCTGTCACGGCTCGGACATTATGCTGACGCCGGGGGACATTTTACGTTTGTGCGCGCATTTTGCCATGACCCCTGCGGACTTTCTGGCCGCCCATACGTTTCCGGCCATTCACGAAAGATCGGGCCTTCCCGTTGCCAAATTAAATATGGGCGAGGGGGCGGGCGCGTGCCCGTTTGTTGCCGATGAAGGATGCACGGTCTACGCGGATCGCCCGCTAACGTGTCGTTACTATCCCATCGGTTCGGCCAGCGTGAAGATGAAGGAAGACGAGGGTCGCAACGATTTTCATTTCCTGGTCAAAGAGACGTTTTGTTGCGGACACAGTGCCGAAAAATCCCAATCGGTCGGCGACTTTCGCGCCGAGCAAGGGGTTGAAGCGTACGACCAAATCAATCGCGGTTGGATCGACATCCTGATGAAAATGGCTTCGTGGAAAACGCTGGGCGGGCCGCAGGGGAAGGATGTTTCGAAAGAGACAAAACAGATGTTCTTCATGGTTTCAACGGACGTGGAGACACTGCGGCGGTTCGTTCTTTTCTCCAAGTTCCAGGAGACCTACGAGATTGGTGCCGAACTCCTTGAAGTCATAAAAAGCGACGATTTTGCGCTGCTTGGGCTTGGGTTTGATTGGATGAAAAACGTTTTGTTCAACGATCCGACCCTGCGCATGAAGGAAGCCATCGTTCAACAAGCGATGGCCGGAACACGCGAAAAATTGGGTGCAATGTAAAAGTCAGAAATTGGGGACGGGGAATGTCAAACGGGAGATTAGCCAGCCAGACGATACTCGTTGTCGGCGGGGGAATTGCCGGTATTAGTGCCACCGTTGAGGCTGCCGAGGCCGGGTTCGAAGTCGTTCTCGTTGAAAGCTCGCCAACGCTGGGCGGTCGGGTAGCACAATTGAACCGCTATTTTCCCAAACTATGCCAACCGACCTGCGGGCTGGAGATCAACTACCAGCGCATCAAGAAGAACCGCACCACCAAGGTCTACACCATGACCAGCGTCAACAAGGTCGAAGGCGAGGCCGGGGACTTTACGGTTACGCTCAAGACAAGCCCGCGTTTCGTCAAGGCCAATTGCACCGCCTGCGGCGATTGCACCGTGGCCGCCGAGAGCGAAATCGCCAATCCCTTCAATTACGGCATGGATAAAATCAAAGCCGCCTACCTTCCCCACCAGATGGCTTTCCCGATGCGTTACGTCGTTGATCCTTCGGTGATCGGTTCGCCCGAAGCCGAAAAAATCAAGGCGTCGTGCAAGGTTGATGCGGTCGATCTGGATGACGAGGAAGGCACCTTTGAAATTGGTGTTGGCGCGATCATCTGGGCTACCGGCTGGCAACCCTACGGGGCCGAAAAAATTACGCCCTACGGCTATGGTGATGTCGCTGATGTCATCAACAATGTGGAAATGGAACGTCTGGCGGCGATGAACGGCCCGACCCAGGGGCGCATCGTCCGTCCGTCTGACGGCAAGGAAGCCAAGCGGGTTGCCTTTATTCAATGTGCCGGATCGCGCGACGAAAATCATTTGCCGTATTGTTCGCGAATTTGCTGTCTGGGCTCGCTGAAACACGCGGCATACCTGCGCGAACAATATGCCGACGCCGAGATCGACATCTACTACATCGACATTCGCGCCCATGACAAACTGGAAGGGTTCTATCAAAAACTGAAGAACGACCCCCAGGTGAATTTCATCAAATCCAAGCCGGGTTCCGTCGTCGCCGATGAAAACGGCGATCCCATGGTTCGGGGCGAAGACACCATCTCGCGCGAGATATATGCCAACGCCTACGATCTGGTGGTGCTGGCTACGGGCATGGAGCCATCGACCGCGTTCAATGGGACGTCGGTTAATTTGGAAAAAGACGAATACGGTTTTGTTGTGCCGCGCGTTGATGCGCCGGACGGCATGATCGCCGCCGGGGTTGCCGCCGGGCCGCTGGATGTTTCCATGTCGGTTCAATCGGCGACGGCTGCGGCGTTGCGCGCGATACAGGCGGTCACGCACGGGGGAGACAAGCGATGACGGAAACTGACGACATCGGGGTCTATCTCTGCAGTGGCTGCGGAATTGGCGAGGCTATTGATCTGGATGCGCTTGCCGGTATTGCAGTCAGCGAGTTCAAGGTTGCGATCTGCAAAACGCACGACTGCCTTTGCGGCGACGAAGGGGTGGCTCTAATTGCCCAAGACGTGGCCACGGGCGGCGTGGAAAAGCCTGTAATAACGGCTTGTTCGCCGCGCGTGATGACCGATCGCTTCCAGTTTGGCGCGGCGCAGGTCATTCGCGCCAACATGCGCGAGCAGGTGGTCTGGTGCCACCCGGCGGGCGACGAAGATACCCAGATGCTGGCGGCTGATCAGCTGCGTATGGCGATTACCCGGGCCACCAAATCAAACGCGCCCGAACCCTGGAAAGAAGGTGAATTCTCGGACAAAATTTTGGTCGTCGGCGGCGGTTATGTCGGCCTGAGCGCGGCCCTTGAGGCCAGTCGCGCGGGCAGTGACGTTTTGCTGGTTGAGCGCGCCGCGCAGCTGGGCGGGAACGTTCGGCGGTGGTCCAAGGTGTTGCCCGACCGGCCACCCTATGGTGTGCCGCAGGAAAATCCGGTGCCGGGTTTGATTGCCGCAGTTGGAGGCGATGCGCGGGTCACCGTTATGACCGATGCCATCGTCACCCAAACGTCGGGACAACCCGGTCAGTTCAAGGTGGAGATTTCCACGGGCGGAAGTGTGACCGAAGAAACAGTTGGAGCCATCGTGTTGGCCACCGGCTGGCGGCCTTATGACGCCAACAAGTTGGGTCATCTGGGTTACGGCGCGTCCCCCGATGTGGTGACCAACGTCGAGCTGGAGGAAATGCTGGCCGCCGGATCGGTCGTCCGCAAATCGGACGGAAAATCGCCCAAGACGGTAGCTTTCATTCAGTGCGCGGGCTCGCGCGACCCCGATCATTTGCCGTATTGTTCGTCGGTCTGCTGCGGGGTGTCGATCAAACACGCTTTGCAACTGATTGAAGCCGACCCCGACGTGATGGCTTATGTCATTTTCCAGGAACTACGCACACCGGGCGTGGCCGAGGAGCTTTACCGGGTCGCCCAGGCTGCAGGCGTTATCTTCATGAAAGGCGATGTCAAATCGGTCGACGCCGATCTTTCGGTGCTGGTGGATGATGCCCTGCTGGGCGAGGAAGTGCCGCTTGAAGGCTTGGATATGGTGGTTCTGGCGACCGGAATGGTGCCCAATTCGACCAATATCGACCTGCCGACGCCGGAAATGGCCGAAGACGAAGAAATGCCGCCGCTTCTGCGCAACGACATCGACCCAACAGCCCCGATTTCGGTGGCTGGGTATCTTGGCGAAGAACCGGCTGCCTATCAAGCGCGCGAAGAAGCCATGCCCGAGGGTGGTTCGCTGTTGAACCTGAACTATCATCAGGGGCCGCATCTGCCAATGCTGGCCGATGGCTTCCCCGACAGCCATTTCATTTGTTTCCCGTATGAATCGCGACGCACCGGCATTTATCCGTGCGGCCCATTGCGCCGCCCGATGGATATGGGTGAAGCCGGGCTGGATGCGGCGGGTGCGGTGCTAAAGGCCATTCAGACCATTCATCTGGTTCGCGATGGGGCCTCGGTCCATCCACGTTCGGGTGATTTGTCGTATCCCAAGATCGGGCTGGAACCCTGCACTAAATGCCGCCGATGCACCATCGAATGCCCGTTCGGCGCTATCGACGAAATGGAGAACGACTATCCCGTCGTCATTCCGGCCCGATGCCGCCGCTGCGGCACCTGCATGGGGGCCTGCCCGGTACGCACCATCAGCTTCGATAACTATTCCATCGACATGCTGACGTCGATGGCCAAGTCGGTCGAAATTCCCGACGAGTTTGACGAAAAACCGCGCATCCTTATTCTGGCGTGCGAGAACGATGCCTATCCGGCCCTTGATATGGCCGGGCTAAGCCGCCAGACCTACAGCGCCTTCGTGCGCATTATTTCGGTCAACTGTCTGGGTTCGGTCAGTGCGCTGAATGTCTCGGACGCGCTTTCCGTCGGTTACGACGGGATCATTCTTATGGGCTGCAAGTCCGGCGACAACTACCAGTGCCATTTCGTCAAAGGCAGCGCCATGGCCCAGGAACGTGCGGCCAATATCGAAGAAACCCTGCAAAGCATGATGCTGGAAAAAGAGCGTATCTCGGCCATGGAGGTGGAGATTGCGGACGCCGCCAAGGTCGGCAAAATGATCGACGACTTCGTGGCGACCATCGACGAAATCGGTTTCAACCCGTTCAAGGGGTTTTAGTCATGACGGCGCACCTTCCCGAGACAGCGCGGAAATATGATCTGACGTTCGCGCGCTGGGTTTTTAGCAATGTTCATGGCGGCGACAAGCTGAACATGTGCATGCAGTGCGGAGCGTGTTCGGGCTCGTGCCCGCTGGGTGAACAAATGGATTACGGGCCGCGCCGCCTGTTTATGATGATCCGTGCAGGCATGAAGGACGAGGTGTTGAAATCCGACACCATCTGGAACTGTGTGTCGTGTTACCGCAGCGAAGTGCGCTGTCCGCGCGGCGTTCCCGTCACCCATATTCTCGATGCCCTGTCAGTCGTTGCCGTGCGCGAAGGCTACGCCGAAGCCAAAAACGCCGAAACCACCCGCTTCGCCAAAGCTTTTTGGTGGAGCGCTAAAAACTTCGGCATTACCGATGAAAGGCTGGTAACGGCGATCTACTATTTTTCGGGCGGCCTTGTTGACGGCATTCGCAAAGGATGGGCTAACCAAAAGATTGCGCTGCGCATGATTGGCAAAAAACGCATGCATGTGGGGATGCCGCGCAAGATTAAGCGGCGTGGCGAGTTGAAGAAAATTCTGGCCAAAGCTTGCGAGATAGAAGCGCGGCACGGGGCGGGGGAATAGATGATGGGAAAATCTTACACCTACTATCCGGGCTGCACGTCGCGTTCGTCCTCCGCGCATCTGGAAAAATCGCTGCGCGCCATCGCCCCAAAACTGGGAATGGAGTTGAATGAGATCGAGGATTGGAACTGCTGCGGCACCTCGGTCGGCCATATAGCCGAAGGACGCTTGCCCAACGCCGCCCTGTCGGCACGCAATCTGGCCCTGGCCAAGGACTTTGGCGAAGGTGACGTGGTGACCGCCTGCGCCGCTTGCTACATCCACACCCACGATGCCAACGAACAAATCCGCGAGGACGACGCCTTCAAGGCCGATCTGAACGAAGCCCTGGCCGAGGCGGGGCAATCGTATGATGGATCGCTGCTAGTCCGTCATGTGTGCGAGGTGCTGGTCAAGGACGTCGGGCTAGACACCATCAAGGCCCAGGTGACGAATCCGCTAACCGGTCTCAAGGTCGCTGGCTGGACCGGCTGTCAGACCGTGCGCCCCTTTGCCGCGACCCAACGGGGCGGCATGTTCGACCAGTTCGACGATCCCAAATTCATGCGCGATTTCATCGAAGTCTGCGGGGCCGAGGCGGTGGAATTTGCCAACAATACGTCGTGCTGCGGTGGCGCGGTCGCCGTTATCAGCCCGCAAAAATCATTGCAACTGATGAAAACCATCCTCGATGAAGCCCAAGCCCGCGAGGTCGATTGCGTCGCCACCCCATGCCCGTTGTGTCAGCAGAATCTGGAAATGTACCAGGACCGAATTAACAAGGAATTCGGCACTAACTTCCAAATCCCCGTGGTCTTCTACAGCCAACTCATGGCCGTAGCCTTCGGCCTAAACCCCAAAACCGAAGCCGCCCTAAACCAAAACATGATCCCGGCGACGAAGCTGGTGGAGTTGGGGCTGGGGTAGGCTTAGTACGCGGCCACTAGGGATACGGCTGCCACTGAGGCGATCATGGCGAACAGAATAGAGCGGGCTATGGCGTCGAATTTTACCTTGTAGTTCAGGGCCAGCACGAAAGCCATTGCGCCGCAGGGGCCGGCGGCGGTCATGAGGGCGGGTCTGGCTATTTCGGGGGTGATGTCAAACCCGAAGACGATAACCGCCAAAGCTAAAAGCGGATGAACCACAACTTTCAGCGCGGCAACGGACAGGGGCAGGACGGTGCGCGTGGTGCCCTGGGTGTCAGATAGCACAACACCCATTGCGAAAAGCGCGCACGGTGCCGCCGTGGCGCTGGCGAAATCAAGGAAGGTGATGATGCCGGTTGGCAGGCCGATATTCATCAAGCCGAAGATCAGGCCCGACGCCATGCCCATGACCGGCGGATTTTTTGTCAACTTGACGACGAGGCCGATCACCGAAAATTTGTCGAGGGTCAGGATATCCATCAAGAGCAACGTCGCGGCGAAGACAATAAGCGAGTCCACCGTAATGATGGCGACGATGGGCAGGGTAACGGAATCGCCGAACAAGGTGATGGCGATGGGCAGCACAAAAAGAACATGGTTCGAGAAGGCCGCCGCCATCCCCAGAAGAATGGACTCGCGCCAACCGCACTTGAAAATGAACCGGGCAACAGCAAAACCCAGCGCGTAAACGGCAACTTCCGAGAGGAAATAGCCGCTTAGCAGCAGCCAATCAAACTGGTCGAACTGCGCATTGGCCACCAGGTTGAAAGACAGCGCCGGAAGGGAAAAATAAAAGACGAACCGGTTAATGACCAACGCCATGGCATTGTCGAAAAGCCCGATCCGCCCCGCGATGAAGCCCAGAGCCGCAACCGCAAAAATAGGCAATACCGCATCAAGAAGAACACCAACCACGCCAACTCCTTATCATGTCCGCTATTTTATTTTCTGCCATTATGGCCGTAAAACCATACAGGTAAATGACTTTCGGCCTGTTGGCAGGAGCATGAGGTGCAAAAAAAGTGAAAATGATAAAAAAATAGTAGATTCATAAAAAATATAGGATATTATGGCGCGTCGGTAAACTTGGAGGTGATTTGATGGTTTCGGGAAAGCCTGAAAAGTCTGCATCGATTGTTCGTGGTCTGGCCGAGCAATTGCGCCGGGACATTTGCATCGGTCATCTTGCGCCGGACACCAAATTGAAGATAGAGGATTTGCGTGGAACCTATAAGGGTAGCGCCAATTCCCTGCGCGAAGCCCTGATAAGTCTGGCCAATGATGGTCTGGTCGAAGCCATCGATCAGCGGGGGTTTCGCGTTTCCCCTATGACCATCGCCGATCTTGAGGATATCACCCGGCTGCGTCAGGAAATTGAAAGCCTGGCCTTGGCTCGGTCGATGGAAAATGGTGACGTCGATTGGGAGGCGGGTCTCGTCGCCGCCCATCACAAACTGATGGTTGCCGAAGGGCGGGTCGAACCGGGAAATTCAGATACGATTTTGCAGCGCGACGATGCCCACAAGGCATTTCATTTGGCCCTGTCAGCGGCCTGTGGTTCGCAACGGCTGTTGCAATTTCAGGAACGCCTTTATAACGAGAGCCGTCGTTTCCGCCTTATCTCGATAATCAGCGCTCCCGCCGGGTCAGCGGCGAACGGTCCGCCGGACCTTCCCAACCACGCTGTCCTTCTTGCGGCCGCCACCAGCGGCAAAACGGAAAGCGCCGTGGCATTGCTGCGCGGTCATATCGGTCGGGTATTGCAGACATTGACAAAGTAAACGTCGCGCATCGGTATTGGGTGGCGCTGAGCCTTGGGTCATGAAACCGTAAATGAAGCCGCTTGTTCCGACTTTCACTTGTTGGCGCAAATCAACCATTCGCCAACCCCGCCACGAAGGGTCGGTTTTTACACAACCTGACTAAATCATCAGACCTTGAACCCGATCGCCGAGGCGTAATCACGGCGCCGCTCGTCGCCCTGAAAATCTTCAAGAGCCTCTAGATTCGCTGAAACTTCAGCTTTCAGGGAGTGAAACGGACCTCAAATAGGGCTGGCAAAAAAGGACGATTCGTGACCCTGAGCAGACTGAACAGCGTTCATCTTGCAGATAGTTCACATCTGTGTTATTTCGCGAGCATCAACCTTGGAGTTTTTATGTCCCGTTAAGGTAGGGCGGCAGAGAGGCCTCCCTTTACAAGTCACAGCAGAGAGTTCAGGCGCATTTTTCAGCGCCCGGAAAGTTGTGCTTGTTTTCCAAAAACCTTGACAATTTGCTGACCGAACCACTCGGCAGCATGGACATGAAAGTACCTCTGACAATGATCAGACCTTATCAACATGACGACACCGATGCTGTCGTTGCCGTATGGCGCGCTGCCAGCCTCCGCGCTCACCCCTTCTTTGAGGAGCTATTCCTCGACCAAGAGGCGGACAATATGAGGAATGTCTATCTCGCTTTTGCGGAGACATTTATCACCGAAGTCAACGGCGAGGTGGTTGGCTTCATCGCCATGATAGACAACGAAATTGGCGGCCTGTTTCTTCATCCTGCGCACCATGGACGCGGCTTAGGGCGTGCCATGGTCGATCACGTCCGCGCAAAGCGGGAAATGCTGGCCGTCGAGGTGTTCGAAAAGAACGCCATCGGCCGCCGGTTTTATGAGAGCTATGGGTTTCGGCAAGTCGACACATTGCTTCACCAGCCGACCGGTGAGCGGGTCCTCAAATTGGAACTCCCAAACGTCTCAACAAAAAAAAGAGATGGGCTATGAAACGCGTACGAAACTGGTCGGCATTTCTGGGAGACGCCCCGACAATTGCCAAAGCTCCGGAAAACCAGTTGGCCAAATTGGGCTGGCAAAACGCCTTCGCCCAACATGTGGATATGGACGAACTTGCAGAGTTTCCGCCTGTGCGTGTTTTTGGAGTTCATCGCAATAGATTGGAAATAAGGGGCGAGGGCATACAACAACTCATCATACCCCCAAACGGGCAAGACTTGTCGATCAGTGAGCGCGCCACAGTTGGCGACTGGTTGCTGCTAGATCGCGCGCGAGAGCGTCCAAAATGCGTCTTGCCACGCAAAAGCCTGTTCAAACGACGCGCGCCTGGGACGGGGCGGGAAGTGCAGCTGATTGCGGCTAATATTGATACTCTCTTTATCGTTTCCTCATGCAATCAAGATTTCAATATTGCCCGCTTGGAGCGCTACATGGCACTTGCCCGTGAGGCGGATGTTGAGCCTGTGGTTGTGCTCACGAAGGTGGACCTGTCAGATGATGCGGAGCACTATCGCACACAGGCTGAGAGCGGAACCTGCACCGCAATCGTTCTGTTGTTGGACGCACGCGACGCAGGTGTCGGTGATGCTCTTGCTCCTTGGTGCCAAGCAGGCAGAACGGTCGCCTTTGTTGGTTCTTCGGGTGTCGGCAAATCAACCCTCGTAAACGCTTTGTCCGGCGAGGAAAGAGCCACAACACAGGCTATTCGAGAAGACGATTCAAAGGGGCGCCATAAGACCACCCACCGGCAATTGCATCTCATGCCAAATGGCGCTCTTGTTCTCGATACGCCCGGCATGCGTGAACTGCAAATTACGGACGTTGCAAGTGGTCTTGAGGTCGTCTTTTCCGACATCACATCGCTTGCCAGCACTTGCCGCTTTTCCAATTGCCAGCATGAAACCGAGCCGGGTTGTGCGGTCCTGAAGGCTATTGAGGAAGGTGAGATTGGAGACGATAGATTGTGCCGATGGCGCAAATTGGTCGCAGAGAACCGCCACAATTCTGCGTCTCTCGTCGAGCGAAAACAGAAAGATCGCCAATTCGGTAAAGTCATTCGCGCCGTCAAAAAGGCTAATCCGAAATAGCTGGATCCTGTATTCAACGGACAGGGCCTGGGCTGCGAAATCGTGGATAAGGCTGTTGCCGAGAATGGCCCACTGATGGTCGAAGTGTTGAAGGAAAACACTGTTGGGCTTCGCTCTCTTTTTTCGACGAGCAGGCCCTTCGTGAATGTTCGCTTTTGGGTAAAAACCGAAGTTCTAAGCACCGCCAAATTTCGGCAGTTTTTGTATGCATAGCGGACTCTATTCGCTGAAACGTCGGGTTTGAGGGGGATAAGCGGACCTCATTTAGGGCTGGCAAAAAGGACGGTTCGTGACCCTACGCGGACGTTTACATTAATAGAAGGATTGCAGCGACCAAGATGGCGCAGGCAATCAGAAGGATGGTGATGGCCCAGCTTTTTAAATTTACTGACTTTTGGCCCAGTGTATTTTTGGCAGACGGCGCGTCTTTCTCACTGTTACGTCGTGCCACGTCCGCTTCTGCAAGCTCACGCTTCCAAGAACGAGCAATAACGCCATCATCCAGCAGCTTGGTGATTTCCTCCGTAGAGGTCCTGCTCAGTGTTTCCTTAAATGCCAACACCTCTTGCGGATCTTCAGACATAGTGTATCGCCATTCATTTGATATAATCAAATATGCTACAACACATTCAAAACTGAAGATACATTGCCGTAAACCTCAAGTGGGAACATTAGAGTATTTACGCGCCTGTACTAATGTCTGTTTCTGGCTAAAATGCGAAGTTTTAAGCACCGCCAAATTTCGGCAGCTTTTGTATGCGTAGCGGACTCTATTCGCTGAAACGCCGGTTTTGAGGGGGCTAAACGGATCTCATTTAGGGCTGGCAATAGGGACGGTTCGTGACCCGATGCGGACCTTCAACAGGTAACTAAATAGGGCTTGTTTGCCGGGGTCACGCCCAGGCCCAACTGCCCGTTAGGAACATTAACAATCTCGTCTATTTCAATTCAAAAGTGATCTGAGAAATGTCAGTTAGAATATCCATCAAGTCGTAAACTCATAAAACGCCTAGGACGTTGAAACTTAGCCTTTTTCTGACCAGACGCCACTCTCTATTCCCCCTTAACTCTTTGATCTTTCGTCGTTTTCCGAATTAATGAGTGCGTGGCCCAATACGTTTGTCATGTCATTTTCGCAACCAATCAATATAATGGATGAGTCGACACGATTGGAAACGTCGACGAAAAAACAGGCGGGCGAAAGTACCATTGTTGTGGTGAGATCTCCGAAATCAAACGGTATAGATTTGGTCGACCACAAGCCTGCCGTCAAAGGCGATGGTAGTGGGGCAAAGTATTACGTACCGACGGTCGGCGGTTACAAAGAATCTGAGTTCGGTATTTTAGGTAAGGCAACTGGTAAGGCGAGGAAGCGTACGCCCGAGACCATCCACTCGATACAGGCAGAAACACCATCAGGCACTGCGGACAAGCTTGAAAGCGGCTCACTTGATCCGCAACTGGCCGTGAGTCAAACGAGTAGCAACTCTTCCAATCCCAACATGCTCACCGATCCCACCAAGCAGCACGGTGCTGGCCCCGAGTGGACCGAAGAATCCGCCAAGCAGCACGGCGCTGGCCCCGAGTGGACCGAAGAATCCGCCAAGCAGCACGGCGCTGGCCTCGAGTGGACCGAAGATTCCGCCAAGAAGCGTGACGCTGGTCCCGAGTGGGACAAAGATTCCGTCAAGAAGCGTGACGCTGGTCCCGAGTGGGACAAAGATTCCGTCAAGAATCGTGGCGCTGGCCCCGAGTGGGACAAAGATTCCGCCAAGAAGCGTGACGCTGGCCCCAAGTGGGCCAAGGATTTAGCCAAGAAGCGTGGCGCTGGCCCCAAGTGGGCCAAGGATTCCGCCAAGAAGCGTGACGCTGGCCCCGAGTGGACCAAAGATCCCGCCAAGAAGCTTTCCAAAGATGCTGGGATTATACGGACCAGGAGTCGTCTTGCACTGGCGAAAAAGAAAATGGCCCCGGTCGAGGCACTGACCAAGGACTATTCAGCAACAGGTCCTGGTAAGCCAAAGCGCCGTAGGGTTCCGCCAAAGGATGTCGTTAATACGTTTGTCAACGATTTGGTCTCAGAGTTTAACCGCCTTGCTGTCGATATCTCCGTTACGCAGCGCGAAGGCATGAAAGTCGAATTCTCAACGCCTAGCCAAGTTTTAGTAGTTGCATTCGAAGCACACGAATTGCCGTTTGATAAGATTGTCGTCAAACAACACAACGCTCAGGTCCACGAAACCAAGAAAACCAACGCCACCAAACCCGCGCAACCCCAAGTTTCCGAGTTTCTCGTCGCGCTCAACACGTTCCTCGGGCGCAAAACCGTCAAACGCACCGCTGACGAAGAGGTTTCAAGAAATGTCCCGCAGCGGATCGCGCTGGTGCAAGACCACGGGACCGGTTCATTTGCCTGGAATGGCGCCCGCCTCACACCCAGCGTTGCATCCGGCCGCAATGATCGAGTTGTCCTGACTGCGGAGCTATTTGAAAGCAACACTCAGCAAAGTTGGCTCATCAAATTGATCGACAGCAGGCAAGCGGTAAAAGGCAAACAGGATGCGGGCGAGGAGCTATCCCCAGCCGGCATACGGCGTCTGCTGGCTCCGCTGCTGGCGGGGCTTGATTCGGCCAAGCATGGCGATGTCGGTTCGGCCTAGAAACGACTTCGTTCTTTCACCTATCAGCCGCAACAATCGAACACGGAAGGCATCTCCGAATGACTGCTCTTGGCTAAAAACCGAAGTTTTAAGCACCGTCAAATTTCGGCAGCTTTTGTATGCGTAGCGGACTCTACTCGCTGAAACGTCGGGTTTGAGGGGGCTAAGCGGACCTCATTTAGGGCTGGCAATAAGGACGGTTCGTGACCCAACTCGGACATAGCAGTAGCAGAAATCTACAGGTTGGCCGCGTACCTTGGTTACCAATTTGAAATGGTATTTATGGCCTCATCGCTCCATCACCGATGCCAGCGCCTCGGACAGAGCCTTTTTCGAGAAAGGTTTACCAAGCAGCGGAAACCCAGCGTCCTTCAAGCCGCTTTTTTCAAACCTCCCTTCCGGATACCCCGAAACCAGAATCACCTTGAGATCGGGGCGCAGACGCACTGCTTCCTCGGCCAGTTCGATGCCGTTTATTCCTCCGGGCAAGACAACGTCGCTGAGCAGAAGGTCGATACCCTCGTCCTGTTCGAGAATGCTCGTGATCGGCGCGGCGTTTTCGGCTTCGACAACCTCGCAGCCAAGCGATTTAAGAAGCATCACCGTAGATGCACGCACATCCGCGTCGTCCTCGACAAGCAGCACTTTGATAGGGTAGCGGACATCCTTCCCGCCCATTTGTGCATCGTACACCGAGACGGATGTTCTGGCGGCTACAGGAAGCAAAAGCCGCACGGTCGTACCCTTGCCCGGTTCGCTTTCGATGGTTGCGTTGCCGCCGGATTGCCGCGCGAAGCCATACACCATGCTAAGCCCCAAACCGCTGCCTTCACCAACCTCCTTGGTCGTGAAGAACGGCTCGAAAACGTGGCTAAGGTTCTCCTCTGATATCCCGCAGCCAGTGTCGGTCACGGCAATTTCAAGATAGTCGCCCGCCGCAAGGACGTCGTTTTCGATTGCAATATCCGTAGCCAAATGATGCTGGCTAACCACTACTGTAAGGGTGCCACCATTCGGCATCGCGGCACGGGCATTGACAGCGAGATTGAGAAGCGCATTCGTCAGACCGTTCTCATCCACCATGACGTTCGCGAGACCATCGGCCAATTTTGTCTTGATCAAAATGTCTTCGCCCAAGGTCCGCGACCACAGCGCGGTTATCCCATTGACCAATAAACGAATATCGCACCTTTCCGGCCGAAGTGTTTGTTTGCGGGAAAATGCCAAAAGCTGCTGCGTCAGTGTCGCGCCGCGCTGTCCGGCCCGAAGGGCGTTATTCACAAGTTCTTCCGCCTTGGAACCTTCCGGGATCTTGTCTAGGGCAATTTCTAAATTGCTTTGGACGATCTGAAGAAGGTTGTTGAAGTCATGGGCTACGCCGCCTGTTAACTGGCCGACGACCTCCATCTTTTGGGCCTGGAGAAGCTGTTGCCCCATAACGGTCCGGTCTGTCACATCAATCCCGATGCCACCAAAACCCATCGGGACGTTTTCGTCATCAAAAATCGCGAATCGGGCGCTCCACTCAAAACGTTTTACACCGTCTGCCAAGCATATCTCCCGCTCAGCGATTTGCGGTTTGCCGGTGCTTAGTGCGATTTCCTCTAACCGCAGAATATTGTCAGCAATTTCTTTCGGTTGGAAGTGGTAAGTCGATTTCCCGCGAAGCGCCTCAAGTGATGTTCCCATCCAGTCCAGCAATTCGTCATTGGCCCACACGAAACGCCGATCTAAATCTTTGATACCGATTGCCATTGGAGCTGTCCCGGCAAACGTCCGAAACCACGCCTCGCTCCGCTTCAATTCCGTTTCCGCCTGTATCCGCTCGGTGATGTCCTGCGCTAGGCACGCCACCCCTACGGATTTGCCATCCAAACCGACAATCAGTGTGCTGTACCACTCGCAAACGATAATCCGACCGTCCTTGGTGCTGTTCTCATTTCTATTTTGCGAACCTCCCGTTTGTTTCAGCAAATCTTGAAATATTTGATCGACCTCCTCGCTAACCGATTCCGGAAAAACCAGTTCTGTTGCGTGCCGACCAATGGCTTCGTCCTCGGTGTAGCCAAAAATTTTCTCCGCCCCTTTGTTCCACTGGGTACAGCAGAAATTCTCGTCCCAGGAAGTTGCGGCGAGCGGTGTGTTTTTGATATGAAGAGAAAGTTGAGCCCTTCTTTCCTCAAGCAACAGCCTCTGATCCCGCAGTAACCGGTTTTTCCCCCGAAACGAAATCAGATACACCGCCAATGATACAAAAAGCGCGACACAAAGAAGCACCAGCGAACCAAGGATGGGGGTTTTGTAAAGATCATAAAAACTGCGGCGTGGATGTAGGAACCGCGCCGCTGCCTTGATCTTCGCGGGCAGGTCGACATTCATTGATTCGAGGACGCGGTCATCCAAAACGTATTCGTTCGGGCTGCGTGTTATCGGCGACAGATCGGATAAGGGAATCCCTGAAAAATACTTCAGCAGCAGATTGGCCGCCGAACTTCCCTGGGCAAGGCTGCTGGTTACATAGCCGCCGAGAACGCCGCCGAAAATATACACGTCCTCCGTGCTGATGATGATCTTCGAGCCGGACTGAACGATGCCGGAAATGATTTTGTCCAAGCTTAGAACTTTGCCGTCGTCTCCCCGGATGGCGCCCAGCGTCGTCAACAGGACCGGGAAATGGCGGTTTTTGCTGAGGGCGCCTTCGATACTGTCAAGTCGATCTCTGACGATGAAATCTAGCTCCAAGTCCCCTTGGCCACCGATCTCCTTTTTCAAGCTCTCTTCAATCGCCCGGTAGGTGACCGAACCGTCGCCAACGACAGTGATTCGGTTGCCCCGGCTGAACGTCTGACGCAACAACTCGAGGTTCAGCAGGATTTCCTTTTCCTCGAAAACGCCCGCAACCCGTTTTTGATCGATATGTCCGAGATGACTGAAGTCGTTTACGCCGGAAAAGAAAATCGGAACGTTTGGATAAAGATTGGCGAGGGGACCTAAGCTGAAATTCAGGGCGTTGTCGTCCGTCACATAGATCGCGTCGGGTGCAAACTCTTGGTATTTCACGCGGAGATAACGGACAAACTCCTCAGAATAGGTATCATCCAATGCCTTGCGTTTGGTGTCCAGATATTCTGTTTTTACCGTCGGCGCGTTCGGCAGGCCGTTTTCAAGCGTTTGAATGAAGCTGGAGTGCTGACCTGAAGTCCACGGGTAATCCTGGCTGTAGGAGTGGATAGCGAGAACGCGGTGTGTCACGCCTTCGCTGTTCGCAGCAACCGCCCCAACAGGCGCGCAGGTCATTGCTAAGATTAGGGTGACAAGCCTTAGGTCCCTCAGTGCAATCAACTTAAGCCACCTTCCCGGTTTCTGAAGACGGGTTCACGAAACGTAGCCGGACTAGACCGAGCCGCCCTTTCCTGGGTGAGGAAGTGTTCTTCCTCATCTAGGCCAACGCAAATAATATGCGATCAAGGTTTCATAAGAATACATTTTTTTAATTTCCACAGAAGGTGTCCGAACGCCGCCCTACTGGAATTACGTCGTGCGTCACAAAACTGGCTCTTTTGATGCAGTGGACGGTTCAAGCCACCGACATCGCAATGTGTCGAAATTGGGCTGTGATCGACCATATGTCGGAATGAAAATTCGCCTAAGTATTAGAGGCGTCTAATATCGGCTCTTGGCTAAAAGGCTAAGTTCTATCACCCCAGGCATAACGTCAGGTTTTCTGCGCTTAACGGACGTTCATTGGCTTATAGGGGGCAGTGCGGACCTCATCGTAAGGTGACGAGAATGACGGTTCGGGACCCTAAACGGACGTTCCGACAGTCGCCCCCGGGAACACCCGCCCGCAAAGACAAACGACTTCGCCAAAATGCCCGTCAACAAACAAGAGGCATCGGCTATATTCTCTTATGAAAAATAAACGGTAGATTAAAATGAATCTAAATAACCGCAACAAAAATATGGCTACCTGAAAAGATGAAGACACGAGTCAAAATAGGAAAAAAAATGGTTCCAATTTTTCTTTGTTTGTTATGGAAAATATGACACGATTGTTTTCTAGAAAAAATATGTTACTTGAGGGATTGGTTTTTTTCGAGGCTGCATTGAACGCATTTCAATGCGAGATCTCTGGCTGCGATTCCGTTCCAACCAAAAAATTGCGCCCGAGGTCAACGAAGTTATCCGGGGGGAGTCGACGCATGGTGGACATCTTCGCGACTATTGAGGCACATCGTCGTTGGATTGACGACGCTGCGACGGGTAAGCGCGCGGACTTCTTCAAATCCGACTTGAGCGGACAGAACATGTCGCGTGTCGAATTGCAGGAGGGAACCTTCGTTGGTGCGACCTGCGTAAATGCGGATTTCAATTTCGCGAACCTCATGGGCTCCGATTTCCTGGGCGCGGATTTACGCAGCACCAATTTCGCGAACGCAAAACTTAACGGATCGAATTTCCGCGGCGTCTCCCTCGTTGGTGCGAACCTGAACCATGCCGACCTCCACGACGTCGACTTTAGGGGCGGTACGGTCGTGGATATCGGCAACCAGACCATTGGCCGAAACGTTACCGATTTAAGCTCTTGCGTCCTTGATTTCGCGAAGCTTGTGCGAGCCCAGCTTGCCGGCGCCAATCTCAAGGGTTCGAGCCTGATCGGCGCAAATTTGGAAAACGCCAATCTGGTCGGCGCCAACCTGGAAAATACTAACCTCAGGTCTGCCAACCTTGCGTCCGCCAATCTAGCGAGCGCGCGGCTAAGCAATTCCAATATGGAGAGCGCCAATCTGGAGCACGCGATCCTGCGCGGCGCCAAACTTGAAAAAACCAATCTTAAGGATGCCGCGCTGGACAACACGGACTTGGAAGGGGTCGACCTCAGCACGGCCCTTGTCGAGAACACGGGCGTTAAGATCGGACTCGCCAACCTGCCGCTCCACCTGCAGCGGGCATTCCGCGATCATGAACAATGGCTGAGTAGCGGCGGAAAGGTGGGCGAACGTTGCGTCCTGAAAGGCGCAGACCTGAATTCGGTCAACCTTTCGGGCAGGAACCTTAGCGGCATGGTCCTCGACGGATCAAAGTTCCGAAAAGGTAATTTGGCGGGCTGTGTATTCGCCATGACCGAAATGAAGAGGACCGACCTTCGCGGAACCAATCTGGAGCGCGCCATCTTTCTCGGTACGAACCTTAGCGGCGCGAATTTGGCAAATGCGCGACTCGCCGGCGCTAAACTCGCGCCGATCGAGATCTGCAATAAAAGCGGCAAGCGCACCAACAAGTTCCAGAAGACGAACCTTGACGGAGCCATTTTGACGGAGGCCTCCGTGACCAAGGAAGCGTTGACGGAATGCAGTTGCGTCAACACTAGGTTCTCGAGTTAGCGCACCGCAACAAAATCACCGTAATGTAATCAGGATATCCTCGCTCTCGTCCGCGCGGGCATCGAATTTGCCGAGGTCCTCGTCGACAAACCCGAATGTGATGTTGTCGCCCGAAACGCATGTGATATCGAGTTTGGCATTGAAGCACGGATGCTCAATTCCGTGTTTGTCCTTTACGTAATACTTTCGAATGGCGAACGTGTCTTCGGACATCCTGGGCCCGGTGAAATAGACTTTCGTGGAGCTGATTTTCCCGCTTGGAGTCGGCAACCCTTTGAATTTGGTTAATTCGGCCTGCGCGATCGCGATGAACGTCAGGCAATCGATTTCGTCAACGCCCAGGATTTCCTTCCATTTTTCATCTTTGTCCCCAAGCGGAATAAACGTGCTGCCCACCAGAAGCTGGCTGCTAACGGCCTTTGACATGAGGCGGGCCAAGCTGATCGTCACATCTCCGACGATGTATCCGCCAGCTTCCGCCGCCGCGCTTCCACCCTGGTAGTATTCGTAGTGGCTGCCGAAATGCACGGCACAGCGAAGGCGAGGAACGCTGGCGATGCTCGTTTCCGTCTTTTGCCGTGCGGCGTACATGTATCCCAAAGCCAATACGACCGAACAAAACAGCACGATATCGGCGTCCAGGCCTTCGTGGCTGTTCCACACATAAAATCCGTCGCCGGTCGTCGTCAGACACACCTCGATCGGCATACCCAACGAACGGCACCGGGCCGCCGCCAGCTTGATGTAATAGGATAAGACGCTGACGTGGGTGATCTGTTCGTGCGGCGAGTGGACCGAAAAGCTCACCATGTCAAAAAGCGCAACGGCGCGGGAATCGAAGTGAGTGACCGAGAAATACCGGATGATGTTGTTGATTTCCTGGATATGGGCATCGTTTTTTTCGATGTCGTGCTTAAGCTCGATGGTCGTCTCGCGGCAACCTGAGGCAACCAGCAGGGTGCCCTTTTCCTGGCTGTCAACGTATCGGTCCAGTTGCAACAAATCTCTTCGCGATTTCGCGATCTGCGGCAAGCTGAAACTGGGAATGTAAAAAACCTGAATTTTCTTGGGCAAACGTCGCCAGCCCACGATGACATTTGCACCGAGGTTGCTAATCTTGCGGAAGTGACCCTCTAGTTCCCGCCGATTGTCGAACGACAGGCTATGCCAATACTGGATTTTACTCGCATCGATATTGCCCGTCTCCATGGCTCCCCCCTTCGGCGCCTATTGTAACGCGTTTGGAAAGTCAGCGTTATACCCTAGATATTATTCGCTTCCGGTCGCCCGGGCGGCAATGGGGGTGCCAACCCGGAAATCGCGGCGTAAGCGACGGGTACCGACTAGGCACGAAACCTCGGCCCCAAGCCGCAGATGCACCGAGAGGAAGAAGCCGCCCAAAGGGCGAGATAATTTGGAATCGTAATGCCCCCTTCTGGCTAAAAACCGAAGTTCTAAGCACCGCCAAATTCCGGCATCTTTTGTATGCATAGCGGACTCTATTCGCTGAAACGTCGGGTTTGAGGGGGCTAAACGGACCTCATTTGGGGCTGGCAAAAAGGATGGTTCGTGACCCGAAACAGACTCCTGAACGTGGAACCTCTTCTGAAGAAATTACCGTTCCGGCGGCAAACGCATAGTGACGGGTCGTGCCGCCGCTAATCTCGACATAAGCGACGAAAGTTGGTTGACGGCTTGTTCACGTACCTTGACAATCCATTTCGAGAGAGCCGTCGGTGAGCCGGTATCAGGCGTCGAAATCCGGGAAGGTATGGGGTCGAAAAGACGGACCAGTTAGATAAACGACGGGTTGTCGCATTTGGGATCATTCATGCTGGACGAAAAAGCGATTGATTGGGAAATTTTCCGTGATGGCCCCGATCCGATGCTGATCGAGGACCCGGACGGCATCGTGATCGAAATGAATCACTAGGCGGAGCGTGCCTACGGCTGGTCGAGGGACGACCTTTTGCGCCGCTGCCGGTCCGGCGAAAACTGGGGTAACCTTCACCCCTTTGGAAAAGTGTACACACCATGAGCTGACACCATGGTTCCCTTGGCTGAATGGGCAATACTCAAAGAGGAAACTTCATGACATCTCGTATCGTGCAGGCCTATGACACTCTGGTGCTCCGCAATCCTAAGTTAGTTCTGGTCGTACTGCTCTCGGTTCTGGTTTTCTTCGGCTATCACACAAAAGACTTCAAGTTGGACGCATCGGCCGACACCTTGTTGTTGGAAGACGACGCGGACCTCAAGGAGTTCCAGAAAGTCCATGAGCGATATCCGAGTAGCGACTTACTCATTGTGACGTACACACCCGACGAAGATCTCTTCTCGGACCAGGCATTAGAGCCCTTGAAGCAACTGCGTGAAGAGCTCAAGAAAATCGCCAGCGTGGATATGGTGCTCACGATCCTCGATGCCCCCCTGTTCAATAGTTCGGACGCAGATATTCAGGAAATGCTCAACGATATGCCGAGCCTGGAGAAGCCTGGTATTGACCGGGCCAAGGCCAAGGCCGAGTTGATCAATAGCCCCATTTACCGCGATCTCATCGTCAGCGCGGATGGTCGAACCGCTGCTATCGTGTTGGGATTGGCCGAGAATGAAGAGTTCAACCGCTTACTCAAGTCTCGAAACGAGTTGCGGGAGAAAAAACGAAATGCCGGTCTCTCAACCGAAGAGACGCGAACCCTGAAACAAATCACCGCGCAATACGAACAGGTTAATGAAGCGATAAACGAACAACGTCACCTCGACATCGCCCACATCAGAGACATCATCGAACCGTACCGCCAGCACGGCGTTCTGTATCTCGGCGGTCTGCCGATGATTACCGACGACATGGTGACATTCGTGCGCAACGACCTGACCGTCTTCGGGGCTGGTGTTCTGGCGTTCCTGATCATCATTCTCACCGCCATCTTCCGGAAAAAGCGCTGGATCGTGCTCCCCCTGCTCAGCTGCTTTTACTCGGGATTGATCATGATCGGCGTCCTTGGGTTTGCCGGTTGGAAGGTCACCGTCATCTCATCCAATTTTCTCGCCCTCATGCTGATCATCACCATCTCGATGAACATTCATTTGATCGTGCGCTACCTGCAACTCCGTCGAGATCATCCTGATGACGATCAGTTGGCGCTGGTCAGAACCACTATCCATAAGATGGTGAGACCCTGTCTTTATACTGCGCTGACGACCATCATAGGTTTTGGCTCCTTGGTCGTGAGTGATATCAAGCCGGTCATCGACTTCGGGTGGATGATGAGCGCTGGTTTGTCGGTGACGTTTGCGACCTCGTTTCTGCTGTTTCCCGCATTGCTGTTACTGATGAAAAAAACCGAATCCAAAGCCGCCGTTGAGCGCGACCGGTTTATGATACCCGAATATCTGGCCCGTCTGACCGAGTTTCACGGCAACAAGATCCTGGTGTTGGCGGCAATGCTGACCGTTGTAAGCGTAGCGGGAATCACCATGCTGCGTGTCGAGAATAGCTTCATCAACTACTTCAGCGAAGACACCGAAATTTATCAAGGCCTCAAGCTCATTGATGAAGATCTCGGCGGCACGACGCCTTTGGAAGTGCTGATAAAATTCGAAGATGATGTTGAAGAATTGACGCCCGAGGACCTTGCAGGGATGAGCCCGGAAGAAATAAAGCAGGAGCGAGAGTACATGCACGCGCTCCGCACCAAACCAGAGTTATGGTTTACCCCCACCAAGGTCCGGCTCATCAAACAAGCACATGACTACCTCGAGGGATTGCCCGAAATCGGCAAGGTGCTCTCGTTCGCATCATCGGTGCGGGTTGCCGAAGGCTTTGCCGAAAAAGAGCTGGACGGAATGGAACTGGCACTCCTGTATACCAAACTTCCCGACACGGTAAAGACGGCTCTCATCGAACCTTATGTCTCCATCGAGAACAACGAGGTACGGCTCGAGGCGCGTGTAATCGATTCGAAACCGGATCTGCGCCGCAAGGAGTTGCTGGACACAGTGCGCCGTGGTCTGGAAAAAGAGCACGGATTCGAGCAGCTCGCCACCTTCAAGCTTCTGCTCAAGGACGTGAAAGTGAGTGGGCTGCTCGTGCTCTACAACAACATGCTGCAGAGCTTGTTCGCATCGCAGATCAAGTCCATTGGTGTCGTGATGCTGGGTATCGGGCTCATGTTCCTGGTGTTGTTCCGCTCAGTCACCTTATCAATTATCGGCATTCTGCCGAACTTGTTGGGTGCTGTGGTGGTTTTGGGTGTTATGGGATGGTCGAAAATTCCCATGGACATGATGAGCATTACGATCGCCGCCATCACCATCGGTATCGCCGTCGACAATGGAATTCACTACATCTATCGCTTCAAAGAAGAGTACGCCATTACCAACAGTTATGTGGAGACTCTGCACATTTGCCATTCCAATATCGGCAAAGCGGTGTTCTACACGACCATGACCATCATCTTCGGCTTCTCCATCCTAATGATGTCCAACTTCATCCCCACGATCTATTTTGGCGTGTTAACCGGGGCGGCAATGTTCATCGCCCTTTTGGCAGCCCTCACGGTACTGCCAAAGCTGATTTTACTGTGGAAACCATTCGGTTGACCCACGGCATCAACGGCGCGACGTCGGTTCGTGGCTATACACGGACCTATGCTCAACGCTCTTCGCATGGCGGGAAACCGCTTTATATAAACGGTTTGGCCCGTTTCATCAGTTCTTCCAGGCCGGCCTCGTTCGGATTTCGTGGTTTGCCTGGATGAATGATGGAGACCTGACAGCGTTCGGCGGCCTCGACCAAATTTAGGTAGGTTCCGGCGTCCAAGTCGGCGATGTACGCTTGCTTGTTTTCATCGTAAACGAACATCTTGGCGTTCACCTGGGTGCATTCATTGCAGGTGGTGCAGCGCAGGGTTTCGATGCGTGGTTCGTCCGGGGAATTGGTTTCCTCTGCGACTTCGACGACTTCGGTAGTTTCGGCGGGTGCCTCAATGGGGGCTTCTTCGGCTTGCTCTCTCAACGCGGCGAGTTCAGTTTCTTTTTCCTGTTCCCAGGTTGCGCGCTCGGCTTCCAAAAGCCTTAACGCATGGGAATTATGGATGCCGCCCAGTTCCTGCAAACTATTCCACGCATCGCGGCATCGGCGCGCTGCGCGCATCACCTTGTCGTCGGCGATGACCCGGTGCAGGGTGTTGGCTTCGTCGATCATTGAAATATAGGGAACCTCGCCGGGCGCGGCGGGGTTCGTAGCGCCCAAAAAGATCGCCGCCGGGACCATGCCGTCGTCCCATTTGGCTTTTGGCGCGGTGGCGAAATGCTTGGCGAAACGGCCATCAATGGCGACGAAATCGACGAAGCTGAAGGCGACCGTTTCGGTGATGCGTTGAAGGTCCGCATCTTCAACGGAAATGCCGTGTTCCGGCCAATCCTCGTCCATTTGCGGATTGCCGCCGATGGTCAGACGCGAAGCCCAATCCGTGCCTGCCGACGGATCGTAGGAAAAGAACGGAAAAGCGCGCGATTCTGTGGCGGCGGCTGCAACCAGATAGGCGGCGGGAGCGGCCACTTTCTTGGCGCCATTTGCCTTGCTTGCGGGTGAACCCGAGAAAACGCTGAACAGCGCCGGCCCCGAATAGGCCAAGCCCTTGGCAATGCGATCACGGGCGCGATAAAGGTGCGATCCGCCAACCTGCAAGACAAACGCATTTCCGCCCATCCCGATGGCCATGCGCCCGAGGTTAGCGCTTTTGACACCTGGAAGGGGTTGCCCGGAAGCGGTCAAAAGATCGTCCAGAACATCGTTGCACTGCGCCATAATTTTGAACGGCAACTCGGTGGACAGGGCTTCGATCAGGCAGGCTGTCTCTTGCAGATTTTCCCGAAGTTTACCAACGCAAACGAGGTAATGCGGGAACATGGCGAGTTCATCGGCTTCCAATTCCTGGGCATCGAAGGCGTCAAAATATCCGTCATGCTTGGCTTCGACATAACGGTTTTCAATTTCCAACCGGGCGATGGACATGGCTTTTACCAGATCGCCCATTTCCGTCAGGCGTTGGCGATAGGCCGCAAGTGCGGCGACGCATCCGTCGAAAGCGTATGGGTAGAATTCAACCTGCGCCGCACCCTGCGTCACCTCGCCGATGGGCGGAAAAAATCGCTGCGATTGCAGTGTCGAAAGTGCGGTTTCAATTCGTTCGTGTCGTTTCTTGGACAAGGGGCCGATTTTGTCGGTGGGAGCCAGAACGCGCGACATCGCGTCGAAATCAAATGCCGCCTCGAAGGCGGTTCCGACAGAGCCTCTAAGGTTTTCCGGAGAACGCGCCTGACCTGATTTCATATAATCGGCCTGCAGAATGCCCGAAAGCTTCAAGGCTAGAAAATCAATTTCGTTGCAGGCCCTGGCGACCCGTTGGTCATGAATGATCTTCCAGGCGTGGGTGACAACCCGGCGCGGCGTTTGCTCGTCGCAGCCAATGACGTCGCCGTCGAAGTCGATGGCGCCGCGCAAGCGATCCAGGGTTTCGACAAGTTCGGCTTTTTCGCTTTTGTTGCAGCGCGACAGAATCTTCTTTTGGGCCGTTTCGCACAATTGCGAAAGCTTGCCTAAGGTTCCCTTGGAAACGAGGTTGCGGATCTCATTTTCCAGGCCAAGACCGTTCTTTCTCAGGCGTTCGCCCGTAATGTCCCGTGGCGCAATGTCGGTGAGAATTTTGTCGATGGCGTTCGACAAGGTTTTGACGAATTCACCGTCACCCCCGCTCTCCACGAGGACAAGCGGGAAGTCATGGCGCAGCTTCGAAAGATCGCCGAACCCGGCAAGCAAGACCGGAACCATGGCCCTGTTTGAAACATCGCCTACGTCGCCGCTGGACCAATTGCCGCTTAAACGGAATCCGATGAGTTCCTTTAAATCCATTTTCATAACCTTGGCGTTTCCGAATTCAGCCGTTCTATTATTGTTTTCGAAGCGAAATTATTCTCCGGCCCCGATTGTGAATTTGTCGAATTCGAAGTCAAGCGCGCGTTTGACACCGGCCGCCGTGTGCGGATGTTCGGGGCTGCGAATGTCATCGTAACAGGGCACACTGGTGTTTTGATACAGAATGCCCACCGGAATCTCATCGATCGAGGATGCGATCTCTCGTGCCCGGTCCATGTCCATGGGGTCGTGTTGTTCCTGGTTTTTGTAGACCGCCGTAGCGGCCGAACCGATCTGAATACCATTTTCATGCAGCAGCAACTTGGTGCGCAACGGGTCTTGAAGCCACTCGTCAAAACGCGTTGACAGAAACTCGGGACACCGTTGCATCACCCGCACGAACGAAAACCCCTTGTGGTGGAATGCCTTGGAGATAATGTCGTACAGAAGGTCCGGTATCCAATCCACGGCCTGGGCGACGAACGAGACGTTGGCGATACCCAGCGTCACATTCAGCGGATTAATCGGCTCCAGATACGATCCCCGGGGGCTGGTGTTGGTTATGAGACCGCGCGGCGAGGTCGGCGAGGCCTGCATCTTGGTCAGGCCGTAAATCTGGTTGTCATGCAGGATGACGGTCATATTCATGTTGTAGCGAACGGCATGTAGCCAGTGCGCCGCACCGATGGAACAGCAATCGCCGTCGCCCATGGTGACGAAGACGTGCAGGTCCGGCCGCCTGATCTTGACCCCCTCGGCAATCGGTAGGGCGCGACCGTGCAGGCCGTGAAAACCGTAGCCGTTCATATAGTGGGGCAGGCGGCTGGAGCACCCGATACCCGATACAAACACAGCCTTTTCAAGTGGCAACTGTTCATCGCGGCATAGCCGCTGAATGGAGGTAAGGATGGCGTTGTCGCCGCAACCGGTACACCAACGCGGCGCGATGTCGCTCTGGTAATCCTCGATGGAGTGTTGCTCTTCAACCAGCCGCAACAGGCTATCGGTAATCGGGGCTGTCATGGTTACGACCCTAATTTTTCGCGGATGACCCGCGTGATGGTTCCGGGTTTGATGGGTTGGCCGCGCACTTCGCTCCAGCAATCAATATCGACAAGGTAGCGTGCCCGCAAAATCCAGGCCAAATTCGAATACCGGCGATTGTCCTCGGTGATCATCTTGCCGTCCGGTTTATCCGCCCAACTGGCCTCGATGCAGACAACTTTTTTGAAGCGTTGCAGTATTTCCTTGATGCCCGAGGGCAGGGGTTGGATGAAGGTGAAATGCAGTGACGAAACCTTGTGCCCTTCATCGCGTAACCGCGTCACGGCTTCCTCGATGGCGCCGCGCGTGCTGCCCCATCCGACCACCAGCATATCGCCTTCCTCGTCGCCGAATACGGGCGGAGTTTTCAGGGTTTTCTGGAAGGCCGCCAATTTTAGGCTGCGGTGATGAAGCCCTTCCTCGTTGATATCAGCGTCATAGGCAACGTGGCTGTCGCGATCATGGGCCAGTCCGGTCAAACAGTGCATGCCGTTTGGCTGGCCCGGAATAAAACGGCGCGCAATGCCTGTTTCGGCATCCCAGTCATAGGGTTTGACCCCTTCGGGGATGGCGCTTTGGTCAATCGGCGGGGCCAGCCATTCCTCACTGAACTGGGGCCGCGTGAACGGCTGCTGTCCGGTGGCCAAGTTGGCGTCGGTCAGCACAAAGACGACCATATTGAAGGTCTCGGCGATTTTTCGTGCCGTGATAATCGAGTAGAAGCAATCCTCGATGGTTGAGGCCGCCATGACCACCTTGGGGGCGTCGCCGTGCCCGCCGAAGCAGGCTGACAAAAGATCGCCCTGTTCCATCTTGGTCGGCTGGCCGGTGCTGGGGCCGCCGCGCTGGACGTTGACGATGACCAGTGGAATTTCGGCCATGACGGCCAGACCGAGAACTTCCTGTTTCAGCGATACGCCGGGGCCCGAGGTAATGGTGATGGCGCATTTACCGGCGTAAGACGAACCGACGGCAAAGGCACAGGCGGCAATTTCGTCTTCCGCCTGATGCACCAGACATCCGATACCTTCGAAAATATCACTCAAATAGTGCGAGGCCGACGTCGCAGGTGTGATCGGATACATCGAACAGACTTCAATGCCCGATGCCATCACGCCCAGCGCCAGCGCGATGTTGCCGTTCATCACCACCTGCGGAACAGTCTGCTTTTCCGCCGGGACGTGAAAATGAATGCCCAGGTTGGACTGTGCCCAGGCAAAACCGGCGTCAAGCAGTTCGATGTTGGGGTCGATGACCTTGCGGCCCTTCTTGGCGAATATACGAGCGACCTGATCACGACCGTCCTGTAGATCGAAGCTGTAGATGTTGCACAGCATGCCCAGCACGAACATGTTCTTGCCGCGCCGCGCGTTGGCGACGTATTTCAGGCATTCCACTTCCATCGGGATTTCATGCACCCGATAGCCGCTGGCCACCAATTCGTCATAGACTTGGGCGTAGGATGCGGCAATCTCCGGGTCGGGGTCGGTGCGCCATTTGTTTTCAATCAGGATGATGCAGCCGGGGCTTAGCTCTTTGGCCATGACCCGGCCAAGCAGAACCTGCTCGTTAAAGGCAACGACCAGATCAGCCTCGTCACCGCCATTGCTGACCGGCCCCGAACCCAAACGGATGCGATTGCCGCTGGCTCCAGGAACGCTGCGTGCCGGGGGTTGGATTTCGGCGGGGATGATTTCGACCGTCCAGATGCCGTTTCCGGCGCGTGCGGCAAGCGAAGCGAAAGACTGGCCGCATCGCTGCGCGCCTTCGCCCGAATCGCTGACGATTTCAACGACGTGCCCGGCGATGGTTTCCACCGGCTTGACAGCCTGCGCACGCGTTTTTGCCGCACTTCGCGGCGCTGGTTTTTGCGGCAGTTTCTGCTGTGTTTGTGAGCGCATTTCCAGCCTTTATCCTTGATTCTTATGCAAGTCGGATACGGGCGAAATTTCTTTCGCCAGCGGCGATTCCAAACAACTCGCCCGTAGGCTCGGCCGCCTTCTGGGCGTAAACCTCTGCGCTGTCACGAATTCCCAAATAAGCTTTCATGCTGCGTGCGGCCCGCCGTCCGGCCCCCATGGCCAGGATTACCGTGGCTGCACCGGTCGCGATATCGCCGCCCGCAAAGACACCGGCCATCGACGTGGCGAGGTTTTCGTCCACATCAATGTAGCCCCAATTGTTCATGCGCAGGTTCGTCGTTTGGCCGATGATGGGGTTGGCCTGGGTTCCAATGGCGTAGACCACCATATCGGCTTCGAATTCGTACTCGCTGCCGGCAATCGGCACCGGGCGGCGACGCCCGGAATCGTCTGGTTCGCCGAGTTGCATACGGATGCAGCGCATGGCGCGAACGCTTCCGTCGCCGCCATCCAGGATTTCAACGGGAGCTGTCAGCCAGTGGAATTCGATGCCCTCCTCTTCGGCGTGGTGCAATTCTTCCAGCCGTGCGGGGCTTTCGTCGCGGGTGCGGCGATAGACGCAATAGACCTTTTCCGCTCCCAGGCGCAGGGAAACGCGCATGGCATCCATGGCCGTGTTACCCGAACCGACAACCGCCACCTTTTTGCCAAGGTGCAACGGGGTATCGGAGTTTGGGAAATCACCGGCGCCCATCAGATTACAGCGCGTTAAAAGTTCGTTGGCCGAAAGGACCCCGTTCAATGACTCGCCGGGGATGTCCATAAAGCGCGGCAGACCGGCACCCGTGCCAATGAAAACGGCGTCAAAGCCCATCTCGTCCAACATCTGTTCGATGGTGAACAGGCGTCCGACCAGCGTGTTGCATTCGATCTTAACGCCCAGTTTTGTGAGGTTGGCCAATTCCGCGTCAATCACATCATTGGGCAGCCTGAATTCGGGGATGCCGTAGCGAAGGACGCCGCCGGGGTGATGAAAGGCTTCATAAACGGTAACGTCGCACCCGGCTTTGGCCATGTCGGCGGCGCAGGCCATTCCGGCGGGACCGGACCCGATGATGCCAACCTTGAAGCCGTTGGGCTCGATATAGGGCACGTTGCTCCAGCCCTTTTCGATGGCCATGTCGCCAACCCAGCGTTCCAACCGGCCAATGGCGACGGGCTCCAGTTCATCGTCGCCGACCGGGCAGACCCCCTCGCACTGGTCTTCCTGTGGGCAGACCCTGCCGCACACTGCTGGCAGAAGGTTGGAATCGCTAAGGATGTCGTAGGCCCCGCGAAAATCCTCTTCGCCGACCTTGCGGATGAATCCGGGAATGTCGATGCTGACAGGGCATCCCGGAATACAGGCCGGTTCGTCGCATTCCAGACATCTGGCGCATTCGATCAGCGCGCTTTTCAGGGAAAACCCGAGCGCCACCTCGGCGAAATTTTTTGCCCGTTCCAATGGGTCTTGAACGGGCATCGGTGCCCGTTCCTGCGGAATTGTCCTTAAGGTTCTTTTTGCCATAGACGGGTTTACCCTTGATCTCGCCCCGTTAATTTTCACCGCCGGTCATCATTCGGCACGATTCCGACCATTTTTCCATGGCCACGTTTTCTTCGGCTGTGAATCGACGCAGCCTGACCATCAGATCCTCGAAGTCGACGAGGTGGCCATCGAAATCCGGTCCATCGACGCAAGCGAACTTCATTTCGCTTCCGACCATCACCCGGCAACCGCCACACATTCCAGTGCCATCGACCATGATCGGGTTCAGGCTGACCATCGTTCGAATTCCGGAAAAACGGGTGGTTTCGGCGCAGGCGCTCATCATGATCGGCGGGCCGATGGCGACCAGTTCTTCAATGTCCGCATGATTGGCCATGGCCTGCTTGATGCCGTCGGTGACCATTCCCTTTATGCCGGCGCTACCGTCATCGGTGCAGATGATAAATTCGTCGCAGTGCTGCCTGAACTTGTCTTCCCAAAAAATCAGGTCCTTGGACCGGAAACCGACGATGCCAATTACGTAGGCACCACTTTCCTTGAAGGCGCGCGCTTGCGGAAAAACCGGCGCGACCCCCAGCCCACCGCCAACGCAAATAACCTTCTTGGCGGCGCCGATCTTGCTGGGAATACCCATGGGGCCGACCATGCCGAGAAGCTTGCTTCCGACCGTGCAGTTGCGCTGCATTTCCTGGGTGGTTTTGCCGACCGCCTGAATGACCAGGGTGATCGTTCCCTTGTCGCGGTCGAAATCGGCAATCGTCAACGGAATGCGTTCACCGGCCTCGTGAGCGATCACGATAACGAACTGCCCCGGCTTTGCCGCCCGCGCCATCATCGGGTGACAAACTTCGAGCAAATAGGTGACGTCCGAGAGATCTTCCCGGGCCACAATTTCGAAATTGTTGTTGATGGATTGCTCGCGCCCCAGCACGACGGACCCCGAAGATCCCTCGTCAGTAAATTTTTGCTTCGCGCCCATGTTCTTCGCGTCCGTGTTTTTCACGTTGGTTATCACCCAACACATAGTCTTGTTGGGAAGAGTCTATTGGCTTTGTTCCGGTGTGCCAACAGCTAACATCAAATGCGAATAAGTAATATTAGGGATCACCCTATACCGAATCCCGGGATGCGGACGCGGTTTTCAAGACGCTTGAGAATAATGGTCGCGATGGTCACGATGGCCAGATAATACAGCCCGACCACAAAAAACGTTTCGGTGAAGCGGAAGCTTTGCGCCGCCACTTCCCTGGCCTGACCGGTCAGCTCCATGCAGGTGACCACAAAGGCCAGCGACGAGTACTTGATCAGATAGACAATCTCGTTTCCGCACCCCGGCAGAGCCCGGCGAACGGCCTGCGGCACGACGATCCACACCAGGGTTTTGAAGGTGCTGAAGCCAAGGGCGTCGGCGGCCTTGTACTGACCCTGCTTCGTCGCCAGCAGGCTGCCGCGGATGTATTCCGAATGATAGGCCCCGCTGCACAGAATGAAGCCCAGCATGGCGGCGCCGTAGGGATCGAGCGACATGCCGATTTTGGGCAGCCCGTAGTAGATAAAGAACAGCTGCAGCACCAACGGCGTTCCACGGAACACGGCTGCATAGGCATTGGCCAGCCGCATGATCCCGCGCGGCGCGTGGGTGCGCAGGGCACCCAGCAAAATCCCCAGCCCCAGCCCCAGAACGGCGGACGGTATGATCAGTTCAAGGCTGAGCGCCAGACCGGCGTTAAGCGCCGGAATGACCGTATCGACGACGAAGGGATAAGTCGGTTCCACCGCGCGCCCCCCTACAGTTCCTTCAGATGGTTGGAGAATTCCAGCGCCCGCGTGCCCGATCCTTCCGCCAGAAGATTCGCCGGAGTGCCCTGTTCGATGATTTCTCCGTCCTGCATGAATACGATTTCGTCGGCGATGGCGCGGGCGAAGCCAACCTGATGGGTGGCCATGACCATGGTCATTCCGTCATCGCGCAAAACCCGGATGGCGTTCAGGACCTCGCCGACCAGTTGCGGGTCCAGCGCTGAGGTCGGTTCGTCCAGCAAAATGACCTGCGGGTCCATAGCCAGGGCGCGGGCGATGGAAACGCGCTGCTTCTGCCCACCCGACAGTTCGGCCGGGAAATGATCCGCGTGGTCGCCGAGGCCGATTTTGCTCAACTCATGCAGCGCGCGTTCGCGGGCGTCTTCTTTGTTGATGCCCTTGACCTTGCGCAGTGCGATGGAAACGTTGTCCAGCGCGGTCAGGTGGTCGAACAGGTTGAAGTCCTGAAAGATCATGCCGACCTGCTGGCGAAAGGCGTACAGCTCTTTTTTTGAACGCGGATTGATGAGGCGACCGTCCAGAAAGTGCTCTCCGGCTTCGGGATCGATCAGCAGGTTCATGCATTGAAGCATAGTGCTTTTGCCGCCGCCCGACGGCCCGATCAGCACCTTCAGCTCACCCTTGTTAAGGCTGAGCGAAACCGATTTCAGAATGGGCGTGCCGCCGAAGGCCTTGCTGATGCCCTCGACGCGCAGAACCGGTTCGCTGGAATTGCTATCATTCATTTCAGGTCATTCCATATCCGCGGATCGCTACCTTTTGCTCCAGCGCCCGAAGGCTTCGAATGCCGGCCCAGGTCAGCACGAAGTACAAAAGAGCGGCGAGCGCATAAAGGGCGAGATGTTCATAGGTGCGCGAGGCGACGAAGTGGGTGCGGGCCATGATGTCCAGCGCCCCCAACACGTACCCCAGCGCCGAATCCTTAAGCAGGATCGAATATTCGTTGGACCAGCCCGGAAGCGACAGGCGCAAGGCTTGCGGCAGGATGATATGGCGGATGGTCTGACTGTCGCTCATTCCCACCGCGCTGGCGGCGCGGAACTGGCCGTGTGCCAGCGACAGGATAGACCCGCGAAAGATTTGTGATTGGTAGGCGCCGCTCGCAAGGCCCAGAACAATCGCCGTTGCGCTCAGCGCGTTTACATCCAGCCCCATCAGCGGAAAAAGCCCGAAATAGAACATGAACAACAGGACCAGGATCGGCGTTCCGCGGAAATACCACACATACACGCCGGCCAATCGGCCGAGCAGCGGGTGGCCATAAACCTGGGCCACAGCCAGCGGGACACCGATGATCAGCCCCAACGCCATGCCGCCCAGCACGGCGGCTACCGTCACTCCGACTCCACCCAGCAGGTAGGGCAAGGCGTCGAGCATTGCGTTGAGGGAATCGAGCATTCCGCTGCGGCTTTCCAAATCCTATGACATGGCGAAGGCGCGGACGTTTGCCCGCGCCTTCAACCATTCAGGTTCCCAAAAGGGAACGGGTCTTACGGCTCGTACTTGTTGAGCAGCTCTTTCCAGTACGGATCCTTGCGAAGCATGATGTAACCGTCATCGAGCTTCTTCTTGAGGTCCGTATCGGCCTTGCGCGTGGCGCAGCCGTAGGCATCGACGTCGCCAAAGGCGGCAACGATCTTGACGGGCTTCTTCTCAACCGCGTCCTTGGCCGGGGCGTCGTTCATGGCGGCGGCTTCAATGCGGCCATTCAGAACGTCTTCGACAGCCATCGGCGCCGAATCGTACATGCGGAACTTAAAGTTCCACCCCTTTTCCTTCATGGCCTTCTGCAGCCACTTCAGCTCGGACGTGCCTTGCTGAACGCCCAGAGTGATGCCACCGGTAAGAATCTTTTGCTCGGTGATCGAGGAATCCTTCTTGGCGACGAACTGGTTGCGGTGCTCCCAATACGGCGTCGTGAAGTTGACGATTTTGGCGCGCTCGGCGGTAATCGTCATGCCCGAGCAAATGAAGTCGATTTTACTGGCGATCAGATTGGGAATAATCCCTTCCCAGGCGACGGGCTTATGGGTGACTTCGAAGCCCATCTTTTTGGCGATCCAATCGACCGCATCAACATCAAAGCCGCTCGGTTTGCCGGACTTGTCGACATAGGCGAAGGGCGGGAAGTTGGCGTCGATACCATTGATAAGCGTTTTGGCGACGGCTTGGCTGTTCATCGTGGCGACGACAGCGGCACCGGCAACGAAGGCGGCAATCTGTTTCAACATGATCCCTGTCTCTCTCCCTAGGTTTTTGACGAGGGACCATATCGTCAAAGGCGCGGAAAATCAAACATTCAGGGCGGCAAATTTCGCGGTTCCTTTCCAAATTGTTAAGGGTTGGCGGCACATTCTTCATGAGAGACCGCAACGAAAACGAAACGTCCATCGGAGAAAAGCCAATTTTGCGCCTGAAAACCGGATTCCTCGTCATCGTTGGATTGCCGCTGGTTCTTGGCGGATGCGGCCTTCCTATCGGTTTGCAGATCGCCTCCCTGTTGGCTGACGGCGTATCGTTTATCACGACCGAAAAATCTCTTGCCGATCACGGAATTTCGGCAATCGCCAAAAAGGATTGTGCGGTCTGGCGTGGGCTTAAGGGGGATGACATCTGCCACAATGCCGATCTGGACGCGCTGAGTGTCGCGGCTATCGACGAACCTGTGCATGATGGGTCATTGCTGGACAGCCCCATATTTTTTGAATCGGAGCCGGACGAGTTCCAAGCCGTGGAAATCGCGCCCCTTGAAGTCGCCTCGGTCGATGTGGATGACGTAAAGACGCCCCCACCCCCACCCTCATCCCCGATACTTAAGGTACCCGATGACCAAGCCGATCCAACCGCGACACCGAGCGTCAAACGACAAGGCGGCACGTTTTTGATTATCGCCAGTTACCATCGCGCCAATGATGCCCAACGTTTTGCCGGTGCGCAGACGGCATTCGATACGATGGTTCTCGCCGGGCGTGTCAAGGGCCGGTCCGTCTTCCGCGTCGCCGTCGGGCCCCTAGCCAAGGCGGAACGTGCGGAAGTCCGCACTGATTTGGTCAAAGCCGGTTTCGCCGACGTTTGGGTCCTTAGACAATCTAGCCCCGAGATCATCGTTCAGCTTGCCGCCATCGACTGATCCAAGGTATGAGTTCCCGGTCAAGTCAATGAGAAGAGGCCGTTCATGATTGTCTACAGTCTTCGCTGTTCCAAGGGCCATGCATTCGACGAATGGTTTGCGTCCGGTAGCCAGTTCGATGAAAAAGCGGCGGGCGGTGCGCTCGCGTGCCCTGAATGCGGCGACACGAAAATTGCCAAGGCGATCATGGCACCGCGCGTAAGTTCAGGGTCGGGTGCTGCGCCAGTGGAACCGGCTTGCGGTTCCTGCGCGCAGGGTGGATCGTGCCCGTGGGCAGCCTGATACCTATTCTTTAGAGAATAAAGCCTCGCGCACCGTTTCGCGTTTGTTGGCAAGGTGGGCCTTCAACAAATGCGAGAGCGCCTTGCCGTCGCGATTTTCCAGCGCCTTCAAAATTTTCTCGTGTTCTTCCACTGCTTCGGCCCAGCGTGGTTTGGACATGTTGGCGCGGAAGCGGGCCGGGCTTACGCGGCCCGCCAGGCTGTTGTAAATATTGGCCAGTGTTGGGTTGTGTGCGGCTGCGAGAATTTTCTCGTGGATGGCCTTGTTCATCTGAAAATATTCGTGAAGTTCGGCCTTCTGGTAATGCATGATCATCTGATAATGCAGCGCCCGTATTTCGGCGATTTCCGTATCCGTAATCTGCTGACAGGCAATTTCGCCCGATAGCGATTCCAGCGCCCCCATAACGGGGAATGTCTCGTCCAGATCGGCAGACGTAAACGAGGCGACCGAAGCGCCGCGATTGGGCATCAGCTCGACCAGACCTTCCGAGGCAAGCACCTTTAGCGCCTCGCGCAACGGGGTTCTCGATATCCCGAACTGCTCGCACAATAGCTTCTCGTTGATGCGCGTGTTGGGATCAAGGTCGCCTTCGACGATCATATCACGAAGCCGGTCCACGACCTGATCGTGCAAGGATTTTCGGGAAATTGGTTCAGAGGTTGTCGTAGGCATCGCTCAGGGTTCCGACTCTATTTTCAAAGCAGATTTCAAAATGCGGGCGACGTGTAGCGGTCGTCGGCCCGTGGTGTCCCCGATCTGGTGGCGGCAGCTTGTGCCGTCCGCGGCGATCAGGGTAGATGCATCGGCTTTTCGAACAGCTGGGGCCAGCTTTGCCTCGGCCATTTTTATGGACATATCATAAGTATCGGCATTGTAGCCGAACGCGCCCGCCATTCCGCAGCAGCTGGTTTCGATTGTTTCAACATCCAGCCCCGGAATCAGTCCAAGGACCTTTTTGACCGATCCCATCAGGCCGAACGCCTTTTGGTGGCAATGTCCGTGCAGCATCGCCTTGTCGTGCGCAATGGGAACGAGTGGAAGGTCCAGCCGACCGGCGTCGATTTCACCCGCTAGGAATTCCTCGAACATGACAGCACAATTGGCAAGCGCGTCGGTCGCCGGGCCGGGAAGCAAGGCCGGGTATTCATCGCGCAGCGTCAACAGGCACGAAGGCTCAAGTCCAACGATGGGGACGCCGCGCTGGGCGAAGGGTTCCAGTACATCTATCAGGCGCCGCGCTTCGGCCTTGGCTTCATCGACAAGCCCGGCTGACAAGAAGGTGCGGCCACAACACAAAGGCCGCTCACCGTCGGTTGGTTTGGCGAAATGAATGCGATTCCCGGCGGCGACAAGAACATCCACCGCGTCACCCAGGTTTTCTGGCTCGAAATAAATATTGAACGTGTCGCCAAACAAAACAATTTCGCGACCGTCGGTCGGTCCCACCGGCGAGCATTGCGGCTGGAAAGGGGTTCGCTGCCATTCCGGCAATTTGCGCTTGGCGCTGAACCCGGTCGTCACCTCGCCAATCCAGGCAAGCAGCGGAATTTTGTTGCGCAGGTTGAGAAGTCCGGCGAACCGTGATGCCCACGGCGCGTACCTTGGCAAATAGGCGACGAGACGATCGCGCAAACTGACGCCGTGCTTTTTTGCCCGTTGGTAAAGGTATTCGATCTTCATGCGCGCCATGTCGATGCCGATGGGGCATTCGCGCTTGCAGGCTTTGCAACTTACGCAAAGCTTCATGGTCTCGTGCATCTCGTCCGAATACAGGGCATCGGGGCCAAGTTGCCCGGAAAGGGCCAGACGCAGCGTGTTTGCGCGCCCTCGCGTTCCATGCTGCTCGTCTCGCGTTACGCGAAACGACGGGCACATGGAATCGGCGTCGAACTTCCGGCAGGCACCGTTGTTGTTGCACATTTCGGCGGCCCCGCTCATGCCGCCCCAATCGGACCAATCCAGCGCCGTCTGCATGTCGTCCGCGTGGTAATCGGGCTTGAAGCGCATGATGGATCGGTCATCCATCTTATAGGGGCGCACGATTTTATGCGGGTTGAACCGATTGTCCGGGTCGAAGGTATCCTTGACGGTTTCGAAATTGGCCACCATGCGTTGGCCAAGCATGGACCTGTGGAATTCAGAGCGCGAAATGCCGTCTCCGTGTTCGCCGGAATGCGATCCCTTGTATTCGCGCACGGCGGCGAAGGCTTCTTCGGCAATGGCGCGCATTTTAGTAGCACCCTGCGCTTCCTTCATATTCAAGACGGGCCGCACATGCAGGCAACCAACCGAGGCGTGCGCGTACCACGTTCCCGTGGTGCCGTGACTTTCAAAAACCTGCGTCAGGCGCGAGGTATATTCGGCCAGGTCATCCAGCGGCACCGCGCAATCTTCGATAAACGAGATCGGCTTTCCGGCCCCCTTCATCGACATCATAATGTTCAGACCGGCCTTGCGAACGGTGGTGATTTCATTTTGGAAAGCTGGTTCGATGGCTTCGACGACGGCATTCGGAAAGCCGTGGTCGGCCATCAGTTCCGTCAATCGGGCGAGGCTTTCCAATTGATCGGCCTTGTGGTCGCCGGAAAATTCAACCAGCAACACAGCGGCGGGTTCGCCCATGACGAAACGTTCGATAATGGGGCGGAACATGGGGATGTCGCGGGCCAGATCGATCATCGTGCGATCTATCAATTCGACCGCTGCCGGACCCAGGCCCACGATGTGACGGGTCATGTCCATGGCCTGATAGAAGGTCGGGAAATGACAGACGCCCATGACCTTGTGGGCGGGAATCGGATGCAGCTTCAACTTCAATGCCGTCGAGAAGGCAAGCGTACCTTCCGATCCGACCAGCAGACGAGCGGCGCGATTGCCCATTTGCGACCCCGGTCCGCCGGGCAACAGGGCGTCGATGTTATAGCCGCCGACGCGGCGTAGAACCTTGGGGAAACGAAGACCGATTTCATCCGATTCGCGCGCCGCCATTTCTTGAAGCGGTAGGAGAAGGCTTCTGAATCGTTCCGGTACGTCACTGCCCGTTAGGTCCGGCGGCAAATCGGCGAATCGGAGCTTCTTGCCGTCGTTCAACAGCGCGTCGATGGCAAGAACGTTGTCGGCCATTAATCCGTAGCGAATGGATCTGGCCCCCGAACTATTGTTGCCAGCCATTCCGCCGATGGAGGCCCGACTCGACGTCGAAGGATCGACCGCGAAATGAACACCGTGCGGCTTGAGATATGAATTCAGCGTGTCGAGAACGATACCCGACTGAACCGTGACCGTATTATCTTGTGCGGCGAAGTCGATAACCTGATCCAGATACCGCGTGGTATCGACGACAATAGCTTCACCGATGACCTGGCCGTTTTGCGAGGAGCCACCGCCGCGCGGCAGCACAGGAAGGCCCTGGTCGGCGGCAATCTGAATGACACGCACGATATCTTCTTCGGTTTTCGGAATGACGACGCCGATGGGTTCGATTTGATAGATTGATGCGTCGGTGCTGTATCGGCCGCGTGAGAAAGCGTCGAACAGCACATCGCCCTCGATCTCGCGTCGAAGGCGCGCTGCCAGTGCGCTATCGCCGATGCTGACCGAATCCGAACTCATGTGTAAGCCTTTCTATTGGCGGCTTTTTTTGTCCCGTCCATCGCCTCAGTATACCGTAAAATATTAAATACAAAATATATTTAATCTACGACGGCACCTTCCGATTACCAGATCGAGCTTATACCTTAGTGAAAAATAAGGGTTTTTCCAACTTTTTAGTGATCTGGATCATATGAAGGCTTGCTAATCCAAAAAAAATATGCATTCATTATTCATATTCTGAGTGTGGCGCGATTCGGTTGGTTTCATGTCGCCCGCATCTGTTTGTTAAGTTGGCGCGTGGCCCGCGCCCGTTTTTGGGGGACGTAATGCCGAATACCTATCAGGCCGGACGACACTTTTTGCAAATCCCGGGACCGTCAAATGTGCCGGGCCGAATCCTTCGCGCGATTTCGATGCCGACGGTCGATCACCGTGGGCCAGCGTTCGGACGGATGGGCCGTGCGCTGCTTGAGGATTTGAAGCAGATTTTCAAAACCACCAGCCCGGTGATCGTCTACCCGGCGTCCGGAACCGGGGCTTGGGAAGCGGCTCTGACAAATTCACTTAGCATCGGCGACAAGGTTCTGATGTTCGAAACGGGCCACTTCGCGACACTTTGGCACGAAATGGCGACGCGCCTGGGGCTGAACCCTGAATTCGTGCCCGGCGATTGGCGCCGTGGTGCCGACCCCGATGTTGTAGAAGCCAAACTTGCCGAGGATCGCGAACACAAGATAAAGGCCGTCTGCGTCGTTCACAATGAAACGTCGACCGGTGTGGCGTCGCGTATCGACGAGATTCGCAAGGCCATGGATCGCGCCAACCATCCGGCGCTTTTATTCGTGGATACGATCTCGTCGCTGGCCTCCATCGATTATCGCCACGAAGAGTGGGGCGTCGACGTGACGGTCAGTTGTTCGCAAAAAGGCTTGATGCTGCCGCCGGGCCTGGGCCTTACGGCCATTAGCGACAAGGCCATGAAGGCATCAGAATCCAGCAATTTTCCGAAATCCTATTGGCGCTGGGACTCGATGGTTGGCCCGAACCAGACCGGCTTTTTCCCTTATACGCCAGCGTCGAACATGCTGTACGGCCTTCGTGAAGCGATTGATATGCTTATGGAAGAGGGACTGGACGCCGTTTTCGCCCGCCATGCCCGGCATGGCGAAGCGACGCGCCGTGCGGTCCGCAAGTGGGGCCTTGAAATTCAGTGTCAGGACGAACGCGAATATAGCGGCGTGCTGACGGCGGTTCGCGTTCCCGACGGCTGCAATGCCGACGAATTGCGAAAAGTCATTCTCGAAAACTTCAACATGTCGCTTGGAAATGGCCTGAGCAAGGTGCAAGGCAAGGTGTTTCGCATCGGCCACCTTGGCGATTTCAACGATGTTATGCTATGCGGAACGCTTGCCGGTGTGGAGATGGGCCTTGGGTTAGCGGGAATTCCGCATTCCAAGGGCGGTGTCCAGGCCGCGATGGAGTATTTGCAACAGGGGTGAAAAAGCCGCGAACTAACCCCGGGGATTTGTATTAATCACTGCGTCCGGGACTAAAAATAAAGGTGCGATCCCAAATAGCGCGCGGAAATGTTGGACCAACAAACCGAAACGACAATGAGCAAGGGAGATTTCCTCAATGAAAATCGGAACTTCACTTAAGGTATTGGGAGCCGTGGTGCTTGCTGGCGCATTCGCCTCTAACGCCGCTGCCGCCGGTTATGAATTGAAACTGGGCCACAATGGCAAGCCCGGTTCGCTTTTCGAAGCCTGCGCAAACGAATTCGCCAAAGTAGCCAACGCCAAGTTGGGCGACAAGGGCAAGGTCATCGTCTTTGGTGCCGGCCAGCTCGGCAAAGACGGGGACATGCTGAAGAAGATCAAGCTGGGCACCGCTCATCTTGCCCTTAACTCTTCAATCATGGCCTCCAAGGTTGACGAATTCGGCGTGTTTGATATGCCCTACCTGGTCCAGAATCGGGCCCATATGGCCAAGATCGAAAAGGAAATCTTCTGGCCGACCCTGGCGCCTGCCGCCGAAAAGAAGGGCTACAAGATTTTGGCCCTGTGGGAAAACGGTTTCCGCCACATCACCAATAACGTTCGTCCGATCAACGTTCCTGCCGACCTTAAGGGCATCAAGCTGCGCACGCCTAGCTCCACCTGGCGTGTCAAGATGTTCAAGTCCTATGGCGCCAACCCGTCACCGTTGTCGTTCGGCGAAGTCTTCGTCGCGCTGAAGACCGGCACGTTCGACGGTCAGGAAAACCCGTTTGCACAGATCGCCAGTGCGCGTTTCCAGGAAGTGCAGAAGTACCTGTCGCTTACCGGTCACGTCTACACTCCGGGCTACGTCGTTGCCGACCCCAAGAAATGGGCGACGATTCCGGCCGACGTAGCCGCCATTGTCGAACAGGCGGCCAAAGACACCCAGGCGTTCGTGTACAAGTACGCGGCCGAACTGGACGACAAGCTTCTGGCCGAACTGAAGGCTGGCGGCATCGCGGTTAATGAAGCCAACAAGCAAGCCTTTATTGACGCCAGTGCCCCGATTTACGAAGAGTTCGGAAAATCGGTCAAGGGTGGTACGGACATGGTCAAAAAAGCCATTTCCCTCGGCAAATAAGAGACGACCATTGGGTTTCCGCCTCGCCCCTGATCGGGCGGGGCGGTTCCCGCTTAATGCATTTTTTCTGTCGAACATCCTCGTGATTAATTAGGAGTCCAAATAATGGCAGGCGTGCGCAACGGCCTGGAAAAGGTGCTGGAAATAGCCACCATGTTCCTCATGATTAGCCTTGCTTCGGTTGTCGTCATCGGAGTTGCGTTCCGCTGGGGCGGAAACGCTCTCGACTGGTATGACGAGATCGCTTCCATCCTGTTGGCGTGGCTGACGTATTACGGTGCCGCGCTGGGGGCCATGAAGCGTGCCCATATTGGCATGCCCGGCATTGTCGCCTCCATGCCGCCGAAATACCGAATTCCGTCGGTAATTTTGGCCGAGGTTTGCGTCATTGGTTTCTTCAGTATACTGGCGTATTTCGGATGGATCGTTATGCAGGTTCTGGAGGGCGAAACTTTGGTTAGCCTGCCACAGGTTTCCATTCAGGTGACCCGATCTGTGATTCCTATTGGCGCGACCCTTTATATCATCGCCGAACTTATGAACCTGCCGCAAATCTGGCGCGAAGCGACCGGAAATGCGGACGTACTTGTAAAACACTAGTGTAGGACGACGATATTATGAGCATTTTCTTCATGTTCCTTGGGCTGTTCGTGCTGGTGTTTCTCAATGTGCCCATCGCAGTTGCGTTGGGTGTTGTTTCAGTCACAGCCATGATTGCCGTTCAGGGTACCGAAACGTTGCCCAACGTGGCCTTGGTCATGTTCGAGGGGGCGACCAAGTTTCCGTTGATCGCGATTCCATTGTTCATCTTTGCCGGTGCAATCATGAACGCGGGCGGCATTTCGCGGCGCCTGATCGCTTTTGCATCGGCCTTGCTGGGCTTTGTTAAGGGTGGACTTTCGATGGTTACCATCGGGGCCTCCATGTTCTTTGCCGAGATTTCGGGTTCTGCCGTGGCCGGTGTGGCCGCGCTGGGATCCATCCTGATCCCGGCCATGACCAGCAAGGGCTATCCGTTGCCGTTCGCGACCGCCGTTTCGTCGTCGGCCGCAACGCTGGCAATTGTGCTGCCGCCATCCATCCCGATGATTATTTACGCCGTGATGGCGCAAACTTCCGTCGTGCAGCTATTCGTGGCGGGCTTTGTTCCTGGCCTTATGGGCGGTTTCTCGATGATGGCGCTGTGCTACTGGTTCGCGCGCAAGCACAACTATCCGGTCGAAGAAAAATTCCAGATCGGTCGTGTGTGGGCCACGTTCCGCGACGGCTGGCTGGCCTTTACCCTGCCGGTCATCATTCTGGGTGGTATCTTCGGCGGCTTTGTGACGGCAACCGAAGGCGCTGGCCTGGCGGTGGTGGCGTCCTTGATTATCGGCGTCATCTACAACGAACTGGACATAAAACGCCTCAAGAAAGCATTGATGGATGGTGGCGTGCAAACGGCTGCGGTGATGATTCTTGTTGCTGCGTCGGCTCTGGTTGGCGTGTTCCTGACCGAAGAACAGGTGCCGCAGGAACTGGCCGCCATGATCGGCGAGATGACGGATAACAGGTACGTTATTCTGTTGCTGCTCAACGTCTTTTTCCTGATCGTTGGATTGTTCCTTCATTCGGCGGCGGCGATCATTTTGGTTGTTCCCATCGTTATGCCGCTGGTCCACATGATGGGCATCGACCCGGTTCACTTTGGCCTGATCGTGACCCTCAATCTGGCCATCGGCCAGCAGACCCCGCCGGTCGCCAGTGTGCTGGTGACGGCCTGTTCGGTGGGTGGTGCGGATGTTTGGGAAGTGACCAAGGTGAATGTCTACTTCATCGCGGTCCTGACTGTCGTTCTGCTTCTGGTGACCTACATTCCGGCCCTGCCGATGGCACCGGTCGAGTTCTTCTATCGCTAGGGCGTGGGGAGTTTTTGCATGACAATCGAAGCAAAGCCATTGACGCCCGAGGCGTTCGAGCCGTTCGGACAAGTCCTGATGGGCAGCGGCGAAGGGCCGCAACGCGATGAATTCGCTGCCCGGATGGATAATCTGCGCGACGACGCCAAGGCCAACATGACCTTCATGCGCGTTCCGGTCGCCGCCGCACCGGTAAGCGTCTCGGCACTGGAGCGGCACTCGTGCTCGAACCAGACCTTCATTCCCCTGAACGGCACCCGTTCGCTGGTCGCCGTTTGTCCGTCCACGCCTGATGGTGATCCCGATTTGTCCGGGCTGATCGTCTTTGTGGCTACGGGGGGACAGGCGGTCAATTACAACGCCGACGTATGGCACGCTCCGCGCTGCGCGCTGTGCGCGCCGGGCGAGTTCGTCATGCTGCGCCACGACAACGGCAGCGACATCGATACCGAATTGCGCCAACTGGATACGCCGGTACCGGTGGATCTGGGGTCGTTGCTTTAAGGGATAACCCGTCGCAGCCGGAAAAAAATAATAAGCTGCGGACAAAAAAATGGGGCGGGCCAATCGGCACCGCCCCTTCTTTTTTTTGCAGTTTAGTATTCGCGGGTGCGCTTAGCTTGCCGCTTTCACTTCCGAGGGCTGACCCTTGGTGTGGGTGATCTCGGCGTCAAGGAAGTAGACCTTCAGCTCTTCCCGCTCCATCTTGACCATGTCGAAAGCTTCGCCGCTGCGTGCACCGGTGGAGCAGACGAAAACGATCGGCTTGTCGGATGGCAGGCTGGCAATCTTGTCTTCCAATTCGTCAACCGGGATGTTGCTCGCCGTGGGGAACGATCCGGTGGCGAATTCATCGGCATCGCGAACGTCGATCACATGGACGGCGTCGGGCGCGTTTTTGATGATGTCCTGGAACGACGCGATGGTGATGACGTCACCGTCAGGACCTGCCACTATGGCGGCCGATGTAGCTTTTTTTGCGCCGCCCTTGCCGCCCGCGGCAGCGGTTTCACCCTTGCCGTAAGCCTTGACCCAGGCTGGATACCCCGCCTGATAGACCTGGACGTTGGTGTAACCCAGCGCAATGGCCTTGGCGGCCGACTTGGGGCTGAGTTTGCACTTGAGGCCGCCACAATAGAAGACCAGCATCTTGCCTTTGTCGGCGGGCAACTTGTCGGTCATTTTCTTGAACTGGCTGTCCGGAATGATGATCGCGGTAGGGACGAAGCCAGCTTTGGCCTTGCGGGCCGGGCGGCTGTCGATGATCATGGCGTCGGCCTTCTTGTCGATCAGCTTCTTGACGAATTTGCTGCTGACACCGGCCAGACCACCTTGTTTCACCCAGTCGGGATAACCGGCGGCGTAAACCTTGATGTTGGTGTAGCCCAGCTTCTCGGCCTTGAAAGCCGACTTGTGGCTAAGCGCGCACTTGAGGCCGCCACAGTAGAAGACCAGCAACTGGCCTTTGTCGGCGGGCAACTGGTCGGTCATCTTGTCGAACGCGGAATTCGAGATGTTGACGGTGCCCGGAATGTGGCCGCTGTCATACTTGCGCCCCGGGCGCGAATCGACGACGGTTGCGTCAGCCTTTACGGGGATCGTCGCATGTTCTTTCATGAATGCGTAATCGACGATGGTGTGGAATTCTTTGAACTTTTTCGCGTCGGCTGCAAAGGCAGTTTGCTGTCCGGCGAAAAACAGAACGGTTGCGACCAGCAAAAGCCGAACCGGAGTTGCTAATTTCATTGCTGTATCCTCCAATGGTGTCGAGCGGTTAGGCGACGGTGATCGTCGCTGATTTTCTAAACGTTTTTCCCTCGTCCGCTTCCCAGATGCATTCAACGGTGCCGGTTTCTTCGACGCGCACGAAGAACGAGAGGTATGGATCGGCGGATATGCCCGAGAACATATCGGCCGAAAAAACTTCGGTTCCGTTGAATGTGCATACGAACCGGTTGATCCGGTTTTGCGGAACCTGCTTGCCGTCGTGGTCCTTGCGCCAGCCCGTTTCCATGGGATGCGGGATTTTGGTGCGGATGCGGACCACCTCGCCTTTTTCGGCGGTGCTTGGAACATGTAGGCGCGGGGCTTCAATCATTGTGCTTGGTCCCTTTTCCTCAGCCGCAACCGCCGGCACCGCCGACAATGCGTGAGCGGGCTTTGCCGACAAAGACCGACCCGTCGTTCATTTTCGCCGCTACCGTCACAATCTGGCTTTCGCGCACGCGAATGCGGGTCGAGACGTCGGCCCGCCCGGCAAGCGGTGTCAGATGGAAAACGGCGACATCGGGCGAGGTGTTGCGGTCGGCGATGATGTGAATTTCCGCCACATAGTCATCGTCGGTCATCGGGCTATCGACCGTGATGCGGATCGGAACCAGCGCCCCTTGGTCGTACAGGGTGGGCAGTTCGACCTTGACGCGGCCCTTCTGCGGCTTTGCCTCGCCCGCGATTTCTGCCAGTTTTTTCTTGGCGTCTTTCGGGCTGGCCAGGGTGTCGGTGGCCGAGGCGCCAATGGTGGCCAGGGCGATCGCCCCGCCCGCCGCACTCAAGACCTGTCGGCGGCTGATTCTATCTAGCTGCATCTGTCTGTTCCTCATTTCCGGCTATTCCGCATTCCCAGAATGATGCGCAACGCCATATGACCCAGCACGCCCAAAAGCGAAAGCGCCGCTGCGAGCCAGCCGAGTTGGCTGAGCCATTCGAAGGAATCGCGGCCCGGCATATAAAACCCTGAAAGATCTTTCAGCAGGCTTTCCTTGGCGTGGCATTCGTTGCAGGCCAGCGCCTCTTTCGGTGGCGCAACCATATGGTTGATCGGCCAGTGCATCTGGGTCTCGACAAAGCCGAACTCACCGCTGTAGGGCTTGTTGACCAATTCCATGCCTTGCTTGATGCCTGACGGCCAGTCAAACGTTGTCCAAAAACCGGTCTTTCCCGTCGTCTTTACGGTAACCAACGATTTTTTGGCCGAATCGTAAGGCTGCTTTCCGCGCATGACCTTGAATGGCCAGATGCGGGCGTCCGGGTCGTCCGCGCCACCCTCGATGCGGTTGATGGGGACGACCTTTTCGGGGTCGATCTCGTCGCCGACCAGAGTGTAGCGCACCGTGCCGTTGAACCAGGCGTACTCAGGCTTGACCCATTCTTTCCAAACGAAGTCGCCCTTTTTTGAGTTGTATATTTCGCGACCGTTTTCATCGAACTTATGCAGCACCGAACCATCGTCAGCCATCTTTGTCGCCGTTGACCAGTCCCACCATGTCTTGTTGGCGAAATCGCCGCGCGAGAGGCGCGGAATGTGGCAGGTTTGGCAGGCGACGCGATCGGTGTGGTCGTTCAGTTTCGGATGGTTTTGTTCCGGGTGCGGTTCCGTGCCGTGGCACGATTCGCAAGTCGCCCGACCACCGGTCGTTTTTCCGGGAACGTCGATGCCCGTCTTGTCTGCTGCCGTCGGCGCGTAGCGGCTTCCGGCGACTTCGTGTTCATCGCTGGTGTGACAGGTCGAGCATGTGAAATTGAGCCCTTCGGCATCCATGTGGACATCGACGAAATAGTCCGGGTGCGAAAGCGACGGGTCGATGTCGCCGTGCTTCACCGCCTTGGCGCCGCCGCCCGAGAAATGGCAGGCTCCGCATGTGGCGCGGCTCGTTTTTCCGATACTTCGAGCGATTTTCGAGAGATTGAGCTTACGCTTTCCACCTTCGCGCAACTTGGTCTTGGAATAGGTTGCCGTGGTGTCGTGACAGACCAGACAATCGACGTTTTCTTCGGATGCGAAGTCGTAGCTGTCGTCCTTCCAGCCGTAACCGATATGGCAACTGCTGCAAGCCGCGATGTTTGGCATCGCCGAGATGCAGAAATTATTTACGACGTTGCGTTTGCCAACCGTCTGGCCCGTCTTCGGGTTTTTGTATTCCCAGGTCCAGTGTTTGGTCTTGTGTATCTGCTTGGCGGCATTGGTGTGACAGCTTAGGCAGGCTTTTGTGACCTCTGGGCCTGTCTGAAACTTTTGCTTCAGAACATCAAACTGCGAATGGTCGGCAGTCGATTGCGCGTTCGTCGAGATATCAAGCGAACGGGCAGCAAGCACCTGATTGGGCAGGAACGAAAGGGCGAAAGCGACAATGATACCAGCAAGGAGGATTGCCCCCTTGACGCCGGTCTCCGGCTTGTTTGTCATATCCTTAAAACTCACGTTTTTTTTGGGCGGCTTCAACGGACTTCCCCGCCAGCCGCCGATTGAATGAGTCGATCCTTATTTAGAATGTATACATATTAGAAAAGACTTATCCACGCAAGAAAAACCATACAGTATATATGGTTTTAACCGAGTGCTACGAATGGATATGAATGTATAACTCGGTATAGACAAAACGCTAATTCGTCTAATGGCGGCTGGAAAACACCCTAAATCCGACCGCCGTCCACCGGCACGAAGCATCCCGTGCTGTACGCCATGCCTGTGGTTAGGGCAATGACCGCTTCGCCAAGGGCTTCCACGGGGACGGCAGTATCCATCACGCCCGCTTTGCTGCGCGAAGCTACCCATGCTGGATCGCTGGAAACGAACCCGGTATCGACAAAACCCGGTGCCAGCGCAAACACCCGAACTTTGGGTGCCAAAGCCCGCGCCAGCGAAAGGGTCATGGTGTTGATGGCCGCCTTGGATGCGCAATACGCGATATTGCTTCCTTTTCCGTCTTTGCTTGCGGCGGAGGAAACATTGAAAATGACGCCGCCCTCGCCAGCTACCAAAAGCCGCCGCAAGGCACGAACGCAGGCAAATGAGCCGCGCCAGTTGATCCTGAAAAGTTCGTCAATGAAGTCGTCGTTAAGGGCGTGGAGGTCGTCGTGCGGGATCAGCTTTGTAATCGCCGCGTTGTTGACCAAAACATCAAGGCGTCCGAATCGCTCTTCGATTTTCTGAGCCAGCACACCCAGTGCCGCGCTGTCCGTGACGGAAACGCTGGTGCCCCAATGGCCGGTTCCCGGCAGGGCGTCGGCGGCGGCTTGCAATTCCTCGTCGGTTCGGCGACCGATCAAAATGACACGGGCTCCGGCTTGGGCGACCTTGGAGCAAATTCCCGTACCGATACCGCCAGCGCCACCGGTTACCAAAACCACCTGTCCGTTCATGTCGCCAAGGGTCATATCGCGTTACCTCCAAATTCCTCGCGTGTCGAAAACGATTTTTCCGGCCAGACGTTGCCGGTCGATGGTCTTGAATTCCCGGTGATCGGTCAGCAGGACGACGATGTCCGCGTTGTGCAGGGCGTCATCCAGACCCACCAGTTCGACACCCGACCCGGCTAACGCCTCCGGCAGTTCGGCGACATGGGGCTCAACGGCGACAACTTCGCGAGCACTCTCGGCAATCAGGCGAACGATTTCTACTGCCGGGCTTTCGCGCAAATCGTCGATATCGGCCTTATAAGAAAGGCCCAGGCAGACGATGCGCGGTTGGGCGAAGCGTTCGCACGCCCTAAGAACGCCAGCCACGATATGGGCGGGCTTGGCGTCATTCACATTGCGTGCGGTGCGAATAAGGGTGGCTTCTTCGGGCGCCGAATCGACAATGAACCACGGATCGACCGCAATACAATGGCCGCCGACGCCGGGGCCGGGTTTGAGGATTTCGACCCGCGGATGGCGGTTGGCTAATTCGGCCACCTCCCAGACATCCAAGTCCAGGCGATCACAAATAAGTGAAAGTTCGTTGGCAAAAGCGATGTTGACGTCGCGAAAGGCGTTCTCAGACAGCTTGACCAATTCGGCGGTTCGGGCGGTTGTCACAAAGCACTCGCCCTCGATAACCATCCGGTAAAGTTCGGCGGCGCGTTCCGCGCAGCGCGGCGTCATCCCGCCGACCACCCGATCATTGCGCACCAGTTCAATCAAAATACGCCCTGGCAAGACACGTTCCGGGCTGTAGGCCAGGCAGATGTCGGCGTCTTCCCCGGCTTGGTGCGGGAATGTCAGATCGCCGCGCAAGTCGGCCAACCACCCCGATACCCGTTCGGTGGTTCCCACCGGAGAGGTAGATTCAATAATGACCAGATTGCCTTTTTCCAGGACTGACGCGATGGATTCGGCGGCGGCGCGCACGTATTTCAGGTCCGGTTTGTTGCCGTCCGTAAACGGTGTCGGAACCGCAACGATGAAGACATCGGCCGGGCTGGGCTCGGTTGTTGCTTTCAGCTTGCCTGTCGCCACGGCGCCGTTGACCAGGGTATCCAGATCGGGTTCAACGATATGGATTTGCCCCTTTTTTATCAGTTCGACCGCCCTCTGGTTGATATCGACGCCAACAACACTGACGCCGCGGCTGGCGATGATCGCCGCCGTGGGAAGGCCGATATAACCCAGGCCAATGACGCACGCTGTCTCAAATGCCGGCTTCACGAAGGATCTCCTTGATTATGCGTTTGCTAGCCTGCCCGTCGCCGTAGGGATTATGGGCGTGGCTCATGGCGTTGTATGCGGTATCGTCCTCAAGCAAACGCTGGGTCGTCTCGACAATCAGTTTGGCATCGGTGCCGACCAATTGCACGGTTCCGGCGGCGATCGCCTCGGGTCGCTCGGTCACATCGCGCATGACCAGAACCGGTTTTCCCAATGATGGGGCTTCTTCCTGGATGCCGCCCGAATCGGTCAAAATCAAATGCGCCCGGTTCATCAGGAAAACGAACGGCAGATAGTCCTGCGGTTCAAGCAAATGAACCCGTGGGTGGTCGCCGATGATTTTATATACCGGGGCCTGAACGTTCGGGTTCAGGTGAACCGGATAAACAATCTGGATGTCGGGCCGGCCTGCCAATTGGGCCAGCGCCAAACAAATATTCAAGAACCCGTCGCCAAAATTTTCGCGCCGATGGCCGGTTACCAGGATCAGTTTTCGATCATTATCCAAAAACGGAAAGCGCGATTGCAGGCTTTCGACCAACGAGGCATCCGTCCGCAAGCGCTCCGTCACCTCCAGAAGGGCGTCGATGACGGTATTCCCGGTGACGAATATTTTGTCGTTGCTAACCCCTTCGGCCAGCAGGTTTTGGCGCGAGCCTTCGGTTGGGGCGAACATCATGTCGGCGATGCCATCGGTCAGGCGGCGGTTCATTTCCTCGGGATACGGGGCATAAAGGTTGCCGGTTCGCAAACCCGCTTCGACATGACCGACCGGAATTCGCCGGTAGAACGATGCCAGGCTTGCCGCCAGGGTCGTCGTCGTATCGCCGTGAACCAGAACGCGGTGGGGTTTGAAGTTGGTCAAAACACCGTCAAGCCCCCGCAGGACGCCGCACGTGATGTCTGTCAGGGTTTGGTTGTTGCGCATGATATCCAGATCAAAGTCGGGCTGGATATCGAATAGCGCCAGCACCTGATCGAGCATACCGCGATGCTGGGCGGTAACGCAGATGCGCTGCTCCACCCCCTGGGTATTGGCCAGGGCTTTGACGACCGGCGCCATCTTTATGGCTTCAGGTCGGGTTCCGAAAACACTTAGAACGCGCATAATCGCCTTCTCGTCGGCGGGATTGATGGCGCGACACCCCGCACCAAGTCATTGGATATAGCCATGTGGCACAATTCGCAAGATCGCCTTTCGATCCGATGGCAAGAAGGGTATCTTTGAAAGATGAAAAAATCGATTTCAAATGCCGCGTTTCTGATGACCTTTGTCGCCGCGTGTGCGTTTCGCGTCAGCGGTCCGGCCTGGGCGGCTGACGAGGTCGGCCTGCAAGCCCACAGGGCCGTCTACACCGCCAAGCTCCACAATGTGCGTGCTGCCGGGAACGTCGCCACGGTTGACGGAACGATGATAATTTCACTTGAAAAATCGTGCGACGGGTGGATTTTCGCCCAACAACTGGCGCTCGACATTGGTTTAAGCAATGGACGCACGGTTCGCCAGGAAATCCGATTCGCCGGGTGGGAGGCTCTTGACGGAAAAACCTACCGCTTCGCCTCGCGTGAGACGACTCGCGGGCAGCAATTGGGCTTCAAGGGTTCAGCGCGGCTTTCGAACGGCGCAATTCCGGGCCGGGCTGATTTTACGGCTCCACAGTCTAAAACGGTCGATCTTCCGGCGGGAACGGTATTTCCCATTTCCCACACAAAGAAACTCATTGCAGCGGGCCGGGCCGGGAGACATATGGAACAACGCACCGTCTTTGAAGGATCCACCATTGACGGGGCACAGCAGGTGATGGCATTCATCGGGCAGGCGCAATCGCCGGGGCCGCAGGACCAAGAGACCCTCGGCCCCTTGGTTATGCGGCCCGGATGGCCCGTTCGGATGGCCGTTTTCCCAATCGGAAGCCAGGTTGCCGAACCGCAGTTTGAAATCGAGGTTTTGCAGTTGGACAACGGAATAGCCCGTCGGATGGTGCTGGACCTCGGAGAATTTTCGTTGTTGCTGGACCTCGGGGTTGTTAAGGCTATCGCGGGTTCGTCTTGTTGAGAGCATGGATGAATGAATAATAAAGGGCGTTTGTTCTTCGTGGCGGCGGTGTTCGGAGCGGCGTTTTTTAGCGGCGCGGTTCTTGCCGACCCCGCCTTTCTCGGTATGCAGGTTCAGGGAACGTCACCGGAGATTTTGGAGGCACTTGGCGGAAAAGCCGCAAACGGTGTGCTGGTTCGCGATGTGGCACTGGGTACACCGGCCAATAGGGCGGGCTTTATGCGTGGCGATCTGATTGTTGAACTCGCCGGTAAGCGTATCGACACCTTTGCCCAACTTGTTGCCGTGGTTCAGTCTATGAAAGCCGGGCAAAAAGTTGATGCGGTCGTCGAACGCGACGGTTCCCAACACCAACTCGTTCTGGAAACGAGCCGACGGCCCAAGGCGTGGAGCGTGTCGAAGAACAGCGTCGCGATCCTTCCCGAGTTGGGCATGACCTTCGCTGCCATCACCCCGGACGTGCGCAAAAACTATGGTCTGCGTTGGGGATCGATCGGGGTTGCGGTTACCAAAATCGACAAGGAAAAGATCGAAACCATTGAGCGGCTTATCGATCTGAAACCGGGCGATGTGATTGTCCGGGTTAATCAGGTAGATATCTGGCATCCCGATCAATTGATGCGCGCATACGCAAAAGCCCGCAAGGCGGGGCGGGTTTCGCTTTTCCTGCTGGTCGAGGGGTCGTCGCAGGGCGTACGCAATGGGTTTCGTTTTTCGCTTCTTCCCGTGCAATAAACGGATTTATACCAAGTTGCACAAAGAATGACTCATTGAGACGGCCTTTCAAGGCTTTCGGCTAGGAGCGTGCGGCGTCGCGATGCCTTTGCATCGTAAGCCGTGGGCGACGACGTCCGAAAGCCTCGAAAGACCGCCGTTCCGGTCGTCTCTGCGTCCCGTCGGAGGTCGTCAAAAAACCTTGCCGATACAAAGGCATCGCCTGCGGCTTTGCTCCTACCCGACGGGACTCGGAGACGATCTCAATGGGTTATTCTTTATGCAATTTGGTATTAACGAGCCGCCGCGACCAGTTCACGCAATCTTTCAACGCTTGTCGCACCCGGAATCAACTGATTGCCGATGATGAAGGCTGGCGTTCCGCTGATGCCCAACGCTTGGGCCAATTCACGGTTTTTGAGAATGGCGCTCTCAACTTCGGGGCTGCCCATTCCACTTAAAACCTGTTGCCCATCAAGGCCCAATTCCTCGGCCATAGCGACAACGCGATTTGTGCTCAGGCCGCCACGGACCTCCATCAATGCCGTGTGGAAGGTCATATATTTTTCAGGCGCCGAAAGCCAAATCGCAGTCGCCGCCTGGGAGGCCACCACCGAATCTGGGCCGAGGATCGGGAATTCCTTGACCACATAACGGATGTTGCCGTCGGTTTTCAGTAATTCCTGCACCGCCGGAAATACCTTTTTGCAATATCCGCAGCGGTAATCCATGAACTCGACAACGGTCACGTCGCCATCCGGGTTGCCAATTACCGGCGAGGTCGGGTCGCGTTCCAGTTCATTTTTGTTATCGGCCAGTGCGGCTTGCAGGCCGTTGCGCTTTTCTTCTTCCGCCCGCGCCTGATAGGCCTGAATGGCCTCGATCACGATATCCGGGTTTTGCACAAGGTACTCGCGCACGATCTGGCGCACTTCGTTGCGTTGATCCGCTGTCAATTCGTCGGCGATCGCAGCCTGTGGTGCGACCATGGCCGCCAGCATTAGCGCAATACCCAAAATACGCGGGAGTGTCATGAAAGGCCTTTCTGTTTCCGGCTGATTTTGAAGGGGCGCATCATGCCCGACAGGCCACCGACACACAAGGCTGGTACGCGGTGATGATCCATTTGAACAATTTGGTGTTTTATCGCGACAGGACAAGGCCGGAAATGCTTGCCGATGCGGGTTGCGGGTCGCCCAGCGCAGCAATGCCGATGAACATGGCTTTGACCTCGCCGTGCTGGTCATTGGGCCAGGCCATGCGGTACAGCTGCGTAAGATCAACCGTTTCCAGCCGCCAATCGCCCGCGTTTTCCATTCCGCCGCGAACGACATAGTGACGCGGCGCCAACGGATTTTCACGCGCCGGTTCCATATAGCCACGGCGCAAGGCCGAAGCATCCCAGCCAATGCTCAACATTCGGTCATAGGGCGGGAAATCCGACCCGATCCGGCCAAACGTTCGATCCCCCCAACTTGCGCTATCGGGATTGCCGCCCTGGAACCCTATGATCAGTCGAACGGGGTGTTTCGTACCGCCGTGGGGTTGGATGTTCCAGGCCCAGCTCAAATACGGCGCGACCGCCAGAATGGCATCGGTTCGGCGGAACAAAATCGCTGTTTTGCGCCCACTGGTGACGCGAACGGAACCAACGCCTGCGGTCGTGGTCGGTACGAAAGTCGGGCCGTCATCGCCGGTGGCTCCGGCAATCGACCATTCCGCCGACGTGCGCGGGTCAGACAAGTCCGAACCCGAACCCAGGATATTCAGCCTTCCGGATGGATCGACCGTTGCGTGCCGGACTTCACAGCCGAGTGTCAGCAGGCCTGCTGCGCAAACGGCGATGATTTTACTGTGCAAACGAAAGGCGTTGGATGCCACGGTCATTTGTTCCGAAGTGCCCTACTTTTCCTTCTTGCCATCTTTCTTGTCGGTCGCGCTTAGAATATCGTCCGCTTTAATGGCGCCGGGGGAACCGGCGGGAAGGATTTTTTTTGCCCGGGTTGCGTGGTGGCGGGCATCGCGTTTCTTGCCCCTCAAAAACGCCTCCTCGGCCATTGCCAGCGCGCTTTGTCCCATTTCGCCATTTCGTCCGTGGGCGATAGCCAGACTGCGCCATATTGAAGGGGATCCAGGTTCCCTTTGTTGCGCGACCCGCAGGTTGCCAATCGCCTTGTCCAGCAGGGCTGGGTCACCTAATTCCAATTGAATCTGGGCAAGCTGCAAACGAATGAGGGGCGAACGCGGCGCCATTCTTGCAGCATCCTCGGATGGTGCCAGAGCTTCGGCTATTCGACCGTTCTCGAACAGCATTTGTCCTTTGAGTTCATGGAAATAGGGGTCCTGCGGGCGATCGGCGATCAGCGCATCAATGATCGGCAGGGCCTGGGCTAAATCCGATTTGCGGTAATAGGCGATGGCACGGGCGTACTTGGCACTCAGGCTTGTGTCTGTTTCTTTATAGCGCCGCAGTGTGCGCGAGGTTGGTTCAAGAAAGGCCAGCAGTTTTGCTCGCATGCGCCTGAACATTTGAGAATACGATGACGGGGCGGCCGTCTCTGAATAAGGCGATTGCGAGACGTGGTTGGCAATCGTCCTTATGCGCTCGCGGGTAAGCGGGTGGGAGCGCAGGTACGGGTCCTGGTATCGCGCGCTCAAAAGTTCCTGATCGGAAAGCGTTCCAAGGAATTCGAGCAGGCCCTTCGACGACTGTTTTGTTGCGTCCAGATATTTCATTGCGGCGGCGTCAGCCGAAGCTTCCTGTGTGCGGCTGTAATGTAAAAACGTACCCAGGGCAGCACTTTGCCCACCGGCCATTACGGCAGCCCCGACGTCGGCCCGCCGTGTTCCGATTGCCGCCACCGCACCCAACACCATTGCGACGATTTGTTGAGCCGAGCTTTTGGCGATGGCGTCATGGGTGCGCGACAGATGCCCCCCCGCAATGTGCCCTGTTTCGTGGGCGATAACCCCGATGACCTGTCCGGGACTTTCGCTGCGCATCAACAGCCCGGTATTGATGAACAGTTTTTGACCGCCCGCAACGAAAGCGTTCAGGCCCGGATCATTGACCAAATAAACCTGAACCGCAGAAGGATCGAGACCCGCTGCTTGGAATACTGGCGCGGCGAACGCGCGGATGGTATTTTCAATTTCGGAATCGCGAATAAACGTGCGCTTTTTAGCCACCGCGTCCCCGGACTGGAGGATGACGGCGGTAAACACGAGAGCAGCGGTCAAAAGAGGAAAAATGCGTTCGAGCAAAATTACAGTCCCTTCAACAGGGGAAAAGGTCAGGATGCCGTCGTCACTATACAAAGGTAGTGTGGGCAGGCCGTGGCGTCAATTTCTCGTCGCGTCGGTACTGATAATACTGACGGCGTGTGCGAGCGAGGAAGAAGCGCAACGCGGAACCATCGGGTTTGTCGAGGGGTTCATTGGTGGTGTTGCTGCGGATGAACCGCGGGCCGTATTGATCGGCAGGGATGTTTTGTCCGCTGGCGGAAGTGCCGCAGATGCAGCGACCGCTGTCTATTTTGCCTTGTCGGTGACGATGCCGTCTTCTGCCAGTCTGGGCGGCGGTGGCGTATGCGTGGTTCGAAACGCAGTCGATCAGACCACCCGGACCCTGGATTTTCTGGCCAGGGCACCGCAAGAGATCCCGCGCGGCGCGGCGCGACCGTCGGCGATTCCAGGAAATCCCCGAGGTTTTTTTGCCCTTCATTCCAAATTAGGTCGCCTTCGGTGGGAAGAACTTGTCGGACCTGCCGAGACCTTGGCTCGTTTCGGTTCTCCGGTGTCGCGCGCTTTTGCCAACGATCTGGCTCAGGTCGAACGGGCTTTGCTTGCCGAAGTGCCGAGCAGGCGGATTTTCGGTCATTCAAGCGGCCAACGTGTTCTGCGTGAAGGCGAGACCATGGTCCAGGTTGAATTGGCCTCCGTTCTTGGCCGATTACGGCACGAAGGGCCGGGCGCCTTTTACGGCGGAACCATGACCCGCAGTTTCATTGATGCCGTCGCAGATGCAGGTGGAACACTGAGCGCAGATGATTTGCGCGCCTATCGCCCGGTTTGGCGCGATACGATCACGGTTCCGTTCGGTAATTTTACGGCTCATTTTGCCTCGCCGCCGGGAGCGGCGGGCGGCGTTGCGGCCCAGATGTGGGGCATGTTAAGCGACGAAGATCGATTTGCGGACGCCGCCGAAGACGAAAGACAGCATCTGTTGGCCGAAACCGCGTTGCGGGCGTTCGCGGATCGCGGACAGTGGTTGCAGCCGGACGGAACCAGTTCAATTCCGTCAGCCGAATTGGCGGCACCCGCGAGGATCGAACGATTGATGGCGAGTTATGGCGCGAACCGGCATCTTCCGGCCGCGCAACTCAACCCACCACCGGTCGAACGCCTTGAAAATCCGTATGCGACCAGTTTTGTCGTTTTTGATCGTTACGGTTCGGCGGTGGCCTGCGCGCTGACAATGAACAATTTGTTCGGCACGGGAAGGTTTGCAACGGGCACGGGCGTTCTGCTTGCCGCGTATCCGGCCGGTGCGGGCCGGGGGCCTACGTCTTTGGGGCCGATGATGGTGGTCAATGAAACTGTCGAAAGACTTTTCTTCGCTGCGGCCTCTTCGGGGGGTGTTGCGGCACCGACGTCGATGGTCAATGTTGCCGCTCGTACCTTGCTTGCGCAGGAACCCCTGGACGCGGCCATGCAGGCCAAGCGCATTCATCACGAAGGCGTTCCGGATATCACTTTTTTTGAGCACGGCACCGATGATGCGGTCCAGAAATCGCTTCTGGGACGCGGCCACCGGCTGGCCAGAACACCGGCTCTGGGGCGGGTAAACGCGGCCTATTGTGGTCGCGGAATCCCGAGCTCCACCGTAAATTGTTCGATTTTGGCCGACATTCGTCCGCGTGGATACGGGCTGGCTGTCAGCACGGATTAGTTAGGTTTTGTAAAATGGTTTTGAAAGTTGCCCAGCGCGGGCGCATTCCGCCTTTTATTGTCATGGACGTCATGCGCGCCGCCAATCAGCGAGAGGCGGCTGGCGGGGATGTGCTGCATATGGAGGTCGGTCAACCGGGTACCGGCGCGCCAGCGGCGGTCATTCAAGCGGTCGCCGATGCGATGCCGTCTGATCGAATGGGGTATACCGACGCGTTCGGCCTGCCTGCGTTGCGCGCCCGTATTGCCCGCCATTACCGGGAATCCTACGGCGTAGACGTTGACAGTCAACGGGTTGTCGCCTGCACGGGGTCTTCGGGGGCCTTCATTTTGGCGTTCTTAAGCGCGTTCGAGGCAGGCGACCGGGTTGCACTGGCCAGCCCCGGATATCCCGCCTACAGAAATATCCTGCGTGCCCTTGGCGTTGAACCGATTGACGTGCCGGTGGGGCCGGAAACGAATTTCCAACCCAACCCGGAAATTCTTGACCAAGTTGAAGGGCGTCTTGACGGATTAATTCTCGCCAGCCCGTCAAACCCGACGGGGACCATGGTTCGGCGGGAAGAATTGAAGGCAATTGTCGAGTATTGTGCCGAACGGGGCATTCGTCTGATCAGTGACGAAATTTATCACGGCATTACCTATGGCGAGCCCGCCGAAACGGCGTTGGCGTTCACCGATGACGCCATCATCATCAACAGCTTTTCGAAATATTTTTCGATGACGGGTTGGCGGCTGGGGTGGATGATTGTGCCTGAGGATTTGCTTCGCCCTGTGGAATGTTTGGCCCAGAATTTGTTTATTTCACCGCCGACGGTATCGCAACATGCGGGCATTGTCGCGTTCGAATGCCGGGACGAACTGGATGGGCATGTCGCCCGGTATGCCCGAAACCGTGAACTTCTTTTGCGCGAATTGCCCAAAGCCGGGTTCGGAAATCTGGCGTCTGCCGATGGAGCTTTCTACCTCTACTCCGACATCACCCATCTTACCGACGACAGCAGCGAATTTTGCACACAAATGCTGGAACAAACCGGTGTTGCGGCAACACCCGGCATTGATTTCGATCCCGGCAGGGGGGGCGGCTTCGTTCGTTTTTCCTTTGCCGGACGGACGGAAGATATGGTGAAAGCCGCGCGGCGCCTCATTCAATGGCTAACCTAAACAAGGTTTGCCCGGAATGAAGCGCCGATAACGGCGGTTTCGCTTTGCTGATCCGTTCGACTAACGGCGCCACCAACCGCGGCGCGGTGTTGTGGCTTCCGCCGAGTCGACATCAATCACGACGGCCCTGGATTCCCCCGTATCTTTGGGAGTTTCCATCGCTGCCACAGGCTCAGGCTTTGGTTCAGGCATGGGCGCGGGGGTGGGCACGGGCGTGGGCTCAACTATTATGGGCTCAGGCGCTGGTTCAAGCTTCAGCTCGGGCTCGGGCGTGTCCACCGAAACTGCGGCGACGGCATCGGTCTGCTCCGCAGGTTTTTCCGACGTGGCCTTGCGAGGCTGCCGACGACGGGGTGCCGGTTTTGCTTCGCCTCGTGGGCGCCGTGGTTTCCTGGCGGGTGCCTTTTCACTCGGCACTTCGACTGGTTCTGCTTCGTCCGCAGCCACTTCGACCGGTGCCACTTCGTCCGTTGGCGGGGTCTCGGCGTCGCCATTTCCGCTCTCGGGTGCGGTTTCGGCTTCGACTTCGGCAGCCCCGGTTTCGGTAGTCACGGCCAAACCGTCGGATTCGCGTGGTCCGCGCCTGCGGCGGCCACCACGTTTACCGCGGCGGCGGCGTCTTGCCGGTTTGTCGTCGCCTTCCGCATCGCCGTCCTCCGGTCCATCACCGGGCTGTCCGTTGCCTTGTGCGACGGGCTCAGTGACTTCGGATTCCGCCGGTGCGTTGGCGGCAGGTTGGGCAACGGTGTCTTCCGTCGTCGTTGCCGTTTCCACCTCGTCACCGCGTTTTCTACGGCGCGAGCGCCTGCGGCGGCGTTTCTTGGTGGTTTCCTCGCCGTCTTTTTCTTCTTCGACCCTTTCCTCGTCGACCATTTCTTCGTCGATCTTTTTCTCGTCGACATAATCGGTCGAAGGTCCAGGTACGGATTCCGCATGGATCGGGACGTCGGGTCGGTCCTCTGGATCGCGCACCTTAATCCGTTCAATCCGGAAATCCGGGGGAATAAGGGAGTCATCGGCACTCAGCACGATTTTCATCTCATAACGGATTTCCATCGAACTGAGGGAGTCGCGCTTGTGGTTCAGAAGGTAGAGCGCGATATGGGTCGGAATGTGGAAGTTGACTTCGCGTGACCGGCGTTTAACGCCTTCTTCCTCGATGGCGCGCAGCATATGCAGGGCCGTCGATTGGGTTGAACGCCGCACACCCGCGCCCCCACAGTGTTCGCAGGTTTCGAAGCTGGTTTCCAACAGGCTGGGCCGCAACCGCTGTCGCGACATTTCCATCAGGCCGAACGGACTAATGCGGCCCATTTGAATGCGTGCCCGATCATTGCGCATCGCGTCCTTCAACCGTCGTTCGACCTGGATGCGGTTTCGCGAGACTTCCATGTCAATAAGGTCGATGACGACCAGGCCCGCCAAGTCGCGCAGCCGCAGCTGCCGCGAAACTTCGTCGCAGGCCTCAAGGTTTGTTTTCAGCGCGGTTTCTTCAATATTGCGTTCGCGCGTCGAGCGGCCCGAGTTGACGTCGATCGAAACCAACGCTTCGGTTGGATTGATGACGATATAACCGCCTGATTTCAGCCGCACGATCGGGCTGTGCATGGCGTCTTGCTGGCTGTCCACCTGATAGCGGTGGAACAGGGGCATTTCCTCGTCCTGATAGCGCTGAACCCGTTTTACATGGCTCGGAATCATGAGCTTCATGAAGTTGCGGGCCGTTTTGTACCCTTCGTCGCCTTCGACGATGATCTCGTCAATTTCGCGGTTATAAAGATCTCGGATCGACCGCTTGATCAGGTTTCCTTCTTCGTAGACAAGAACCGGAGCGATGGATTCAAGGGTCAATTGGCGAACGTTGTCCCAAAGCCGCATCAGATACTCGTAATCGCGGCGGATTTCGGCCTTACTTCGCCCCGCACCTGCCGTGCGAACGATAACCCCCATTCCTTCCGGAATGCCAAGGTCGGTCAAGATCGTCTTGAGGCGCTTGCGGTCCGTTCCGGCAGGTATCTTTCGCGAGATGCCGCCGCCACGGGCCGTGTTCGGCATCAAAACGCAGTACCGTCCGGCCAGCGACAGGTACGTCGTCATCGCCGCACCCTTGTTGCCGCGTTCTTCCTTGACGACCTGAACAAGCAAAATCTGGCGGCGTTTGATGACTTCCTGGATTTTGTAGTGCCGCCGCAGGGAACTGGGTCGGCGAACCTCGACTTCCTCGCTGTCGTCGCCGCCGATGGTCTCGACGTCGGCGACGGGTTCCTCGCTGGTTCCGTCGTCGGTCAGGGCTTCTTCATCAGACGAGCGCTTGGCTTCGTCCTCGCGCTCGTCGGCGTTGAGCTCAGCCACCAGTGCTTCACGGTCGGCGACCGGGATTTGATAGTAGTCGGGGTGGATTTCGTTAAACGCGAGAAAACCGTGTCGATTACCGCCGTAATCTACAAACGCCGCCTGCAGGGACGGTTCGACCCTGGTGACTTTGGCGAGATAGATATTTCCCTTTAATTGTCTACGAGAGGCGGCCTCAACATCAATGTCTTCGAGACGGTTTCCATCCAACACCGCCACCCGGGTCTCCTCGGGATGCAGCGCATCGATCAGCATTCGCTTCTGTGTCATAAAAAATATTACTCCGATTTCCCACGGCGGATAGGTTTCGTCCATATCCGGCCCAATGGGAATAACTGTGGAAAACGCCAGCGGCGGCTGCGACCACTCCGTCGAATCGCCACAAGGGCGTCGTCTTTACGGAATTTGGTCGCGCTGCTCTATCCGGCATGAAAAACCTCGAATTAATGCGATCCCGTCAAACGGAAGCACACTTAATAATGCATACTTGTACGTAACACCGCAGAGTCTACCCAAACAAAAAAATCACGGGCAACCTCTCCGAGTCACTGTGTTAACATAACGGTAGCAAATTGGTTCCACAATCATCTTGTGCAATGGTTTGCCAGATCTTATAGGTCTGGCGTCGCGACTCACGCCGGTTGAAGGCAAGAATCGGAAGGCGGGCGAACGCACTATGAGGCGTATCAAGGCCGGACCGTATTGGACGGTCGCCATCTTCTCGCTTTTTTTCTTCGTTGCCGTTTTTGGAAATTCGGCGGCGGCGGTCGAACGCGCCGTTGTTTCTGACGTGCGGGTCGCCGATCACGGGCCAAATACCCGTTTCGTCCTGGATTTGTCGGCTGCGGTCGATGCAAAAATCTTTACCCTGGCCAATCCCTACCGCGTTGTTCTGGACCTTCCCGAGGTTGGGTGGCGCTTGCCCGCGCGCCCTTTGCCGCACAGTGTGGGCCTGTTTAAGAAAGTCCGCTACGGATTATTCAAGCCGGGGACGACTCGGGTCGTTATCGAGGCCACCGGGCCGATAGCCTTAACCGAAGTGCATTATTGGCCGCGCGAAAGCGATAAAATGGTTCGGTTGGTCATCGACATCGGGGCTATTTCAGCCACCAAATTTGTCAGTGCCGCGAAAAGCGGAACATCAAGCGTCACGGTTCTGGCCGATAGCGCTGTATCAAAGACGGAACAACCGGTTGCTGCGGCCAAGTCGCCTTTGCCTGCGGCCACGCCCCCCTTGGTTTCGGCGCGCTTTCCCTTTTCCCGCCCGCCACGTAAACCGGCGTTTGTGAATGAATTGCCGTTGATCGTCATTGATCCCGGCCATGGCGGCGCCGATCCTGGCGCATCGGGGGCTCGCGGCACGTACGAAAAGCACATTACATTGTCCGCGGCCCGGGAATTTCGCCGGATGCTCGAAAAAACGGGGCGCTACCGCACGGTCCTGACGCGAGATCGCGACATTTTGATTGCGTTGCGCGACCGCGTTACCTTCGCCCGCGAGGTCGACGCCGATTTGTTTGTTTCCCTTCATGCCGATTCGATTCGCAAGAAGGACATCCGGGGCCTTTCGGTCTATACGCTTTCTGAACGCGCATCGGACAGCGAGGCGGGCGAACTGGCCGATCGGGAAAATAAGGCGGACCTGATCGCCGGGGTTGATCTGAGCCACGAAACCCCCGAGGTCACCAACATTCTGATTGATCTGGCGCAACGCGAAACAATGAATGAGTCGGCGCGCTTTGCAGCCGTGCTGGTAAAGGAACTGGGCCGTCAGACACGTCTTCTTCGAAACACCCACCGGTTCGCTGGGTTCCGCGTTTTAAAAGCACCTGATGTGCCATCGGTCCTGGTGGAAATGGGTTTCCTTTCAAACCGCAGTGACGAAACCGAATTGCTGAAAAAGAGCTACCGGGCAAAACTTGGAGCGGCTTTCGTTCACGCCATCGACAAATACTTCACGCGAGTTGAAGAGGCCTACCGACGCTAAATCATGTTTTTGGCCATATGGTGGCCATATTTTCGATATACGCATTCGGATGTGTGCCTGTTCTCACTGACGGGGGGTCGGATTTCGGGAGAAATGATCTACCCGGAAAAAGACTTTCCCGGCGAAGGAAGCGATGAAAAGAACGATCATTACACTTTTTGGCTTGCTGTTTTTGCTTGGCGTCGCGGGTGGCGTTGGGGTTCTTTTCGTCTTCCATCAATTTGGTCGTGGCTTGCCAGACTATCGGCAACTGGCTGACTACGAACCGGCTGTTATGACCCGCGTTCACGCCGGTGATGGGCGTTTGCTGGTCGAGTATGCGGTAGAGCGGCGGGTCTTCGTTCCCATCAAGGCGATGCCAAGGCGCGTCATCAAGGCGTTTCTGGCAGCCGAGGACAAGAACTTCTACAGCCATCCGGGGATCGACTTTCTTGGTGTGATCCGGGCCACGGCGACCAACATCAAGAACATGGGAAGCAGTCGCCGCCCGGTCGGTGCTTCGACGATTACGCAGCAGGTGGCAAAAAACTTTTTGCTTTCAGCCGAGGTCAGCTGGGAGCGCAAGATCAAAGAGGCCATTCTAGCGTTCCGCATTGAGCGCGCCTTCACAAAGGATCGCATCCTCGAACTCTATCTGAACGAAATTTACCTGGGGTTTGGGTCGTATGGCGTTGCTGCGGCGGCCCTGAACTATTTCAACAAACCGCTTGATCAACTGAGCGTGTCGGAAACGGCGTTCCTGGCGGCGTTGCCCAAGGCACCGAACAACTATCACCCAATTCGCAAACCCGGTGCGGCGGCCGCGAGGCGTGACTGGGTTGTTCGGCGTATGTTGGAAGACGGCGTAATTACCGGCGACGAAGCCGATCAGGCATGGTCCGAACCGATTATCGTTCACCGCCGATCCGAAACCCAATTCGTTACCGCCGACTTTTTTGCTGAGGAAGTCCGCCGCCAGCTCGCCGAAAGGTATGGCGAACAGGAACTATACAAGGGGGGGCTTTCCGTTCGCACGACGCTAGACCCGCGCTTGCAGGAAGTCGCGGATCGTGTGCTGCGCAATGGTCTTCGCGCCTATGATCGCCGTCATGGGTGGCGCGGACCGATCGCCAAGCTTGATCCAGAAGTTGCCTGGATGGCCGGGCTGGTAAAAGTCAAATTGCCGCTGGCTCTTGGCGAATGGCGTTTGGCCGCCGTGAAAACGAGTGACAAAACCAGCGCCGAGATCGGATTGGCCGATGGGTCCGCCGGCCAAATCCCCCTGGCCGAGGTGAAATGGGCGCGGGCCTGGGTTAAGGGGCAAAAGCGCGGGCGGTCTGTCCGGGCCGTGTCCGACGTTCTTGCGGTTGGGGATGTCGTCGCCGTTGAGGCGGTTTTAGCCGACAAGGATGGTGAAGCCTATCCACCCAATTCATATGCGTTGCGCCAAATTCCGGATATTGACGGCGCGCTTGTGGCCCTTGACCCCCACACTGGCCGGGTCTTGGCGATGAGCGGTGGATTTTCGTACGCGCGCAGCCAGTTCAATCGGGCCACCCAGGCCAAAAGGCAACCGGGATCGGCTTTCAAGCCGTTCGTCTACATTGCGGCTTTGGCACAAGGGTTCACGCCTGCCACCCTTGTTCTCGATGCGCCCTTCGTGATTGATCAGGGACCGGGCCTGCCCAAATGGCGGCCCGCCAACTACACCAAGAAATTCTATGGCCCCAGCACCATGCGCCTGGGTATGGAGAAATCGCGAAACCTGATGACCGTGCGCCTTGCCCAGACCATCGGGATGGATAAGGTGAAGGACTCCGCCGAGCGCTTCGGTGTCGTCGAGAATTTGCCGGAAAACCTTTCCGTGGCTTTGGGGTCTGCGGAAACGACCCTGCTTCGTTTAACCACGGGTTATGCCATGCTGGTCAACGGCGGGCGGCGAATTACGCCGACCCTGATCGACCGCATCCAGGACCGCAACGGCAAAA
>FLOH01000460.1_pt1 | contig 87924 bp, 73 predicted proteins | sample 756751 | NCBI WGS metagenome assembly FLOH01 (sample SAMEA4026879, study PRJEB14308) | marine metagenome | biome: coastal water; material: water | depth 74 m
GGTGAAATGCAGTGTTATGATGTGACAAAGCCTGAATCCTCTTAGTTACAGTGTTTGTTCGCACTCACATTATAACTTTTTGAATTCAGGCTTTCTCATTTATCTCTAACTGTGGGACAGCAGTGAGCTAATGCCACCTTTTTCGAATTCCTGCTGCCTGATGATTTATTTTCGGGCTATTTATTACTTTCTGATTTTCCGCAAAGCGCGTAACTGAGCCGCGGCTTCTGCCAGGTTGGCGGCCGCTATTGAGTATTCGAACTCTGCGCCCTGGTTAATTATGGCTCTTTCGGCATCTTCCATGGCTTGCTTCGCTGCCGCTTCGTCAATATCGCCTGCACGTATTGCGGTATCGCTTAGCAGAGTTACCACGCCGCGCTGCACTTCCAGATAGCCGCCGGAAACGTAAAAGACTTCTTCCTCGCCACCTGCCAAAACCAACTTGACTGGTCCCGGGATTAGCGCTGTTAACAAGGGCGCGTGACCTGGCGCGATGCCGAGGTCCCCGAGAGAACCGGCAGCAACTACCATTTCGACCATACCTGAGAAGATACTCTTCTCGGCGCTTACGATGTCACAGTGCATTGTCATTGACATAATCGAGTACTCAATTGTCTCTATAGTGTTTTAGCTTTTTCTACCGCTTCTTCGATCGACCCGACCATGCTGAACGCTTGTTCTGGTAAATGATCATAGTCGCCGGCCAGAATTCCCTTAAAGCCAGCTATTGTGTCTTTAAGCGAAACATACTTGCCCGGCACGTTGGTGAAAATTTCTGCCACACTAAAAGGCTGAGAAAGAAACTGGGAAATGCGCCTGGCACGGCCGACCGTTTGCTTGTCTTCATCTGACAATTCATCCATGCCCAGGATCGCAATAATATCTTTCAATTCTTTATAACGCTGTAGAACTGTTTGTACACCGTTAGCCGTGTCGTAATGTTCCTTGCCGATTATCAGGGGATCAAGCTGACGTGATGAAGAGTCGAGTGGATCCACCGCCGGGTAGATACCCAATGAAGCGATGTCACGCGAGAGTACAACTTTCGCATCGAGGTGAGCAAAGGTTGTTGCTGGTGATGGATCTGTTAAATCGTCTGCTGGTACATACACCGCTTGAATTGAAGTAATGGAGCCGTCTTTGGTTGAAGTGATTCTTTCCTGTAACGCGCCCATTTCTTCCGCCAGTGTTGGCTGATAGCCCACCGCTGATGGCATACGACCGAGTAGCGCTGACACCTCGGTGCCCGCGAGCGTGTAACGATAAATATTATCGATGAACAACAGTACATCACGGCCTTCGTCGCGGAATTCTTCCGCCATGGTTAATCCGCTCAAGGCAACACGCAATCTGTTTCCAGGAGGCTCATTCATTTGACCGTATACCATGGATACTTTCGATTCGCCTTCCAGGTCGATTACTTTTGATTCCTGCATTTCGTGGTAAAAATCGTTGCCTTCACGAGTTCGCTCACCCACACCGGCAAAGACCGACAAACCACTGTGCTCTGTAGCGATGTTGTTAATAAGTTCAAGCATGTTTACTGTTTTACCCACACCGGCACCGCCGAACAGACCAACCTTGCTTCCTTTTCCGAAAGGGCATATTAAATCAATTACCTTGATGCCGGTTTCCAGAAGTTCGTTGGAGCTTGAAAGCTCCTCGTAAGTTGGCGCTTTACGGTGAATAGGCATGCGCTTCTTCTCGCCGATCGGACCGCGCTCGTCAATGGGTCTGCCTAGTACGTTCATAATGCGGCCGAGGGTTTCAACGCCAACCGGAACAGAAACCGGTGCGCCAGTATCCTCGACTTCAAGGCCTCGGCTAAGACCTTCCGTGCTGCCTAGTGCAATAGTTCTCACTACGCCATCGCCTAATTGCTGCTGCACTTCAAGCACAATATCTGTGTTGCACACATTCAGTGCGTCATACACAGAAGGGACTCCATCACGCCCAAATTCTACGTCGATTACTGCGCCAATGATTTGTACGATTCGACCGCTGCTCATGTCCGGTTCCTCAATCTCTTAATATTTCGTCTAAGCTTGCTTTAAATGACACCGGCATAGGCCAGCGCCCCTTTTTATACTGCTGCCGCGCCACCCGCTATCTCAGATAGCTCTTGGGTAATCGCCGCCTGTCGAGCTTTGTTATAAACTAGCTCTAATTCATCAATAATATCGCCGGCATTGTCGGTAGCGCTCTTCATCGCTACCATTCTTGCCGCTTGTTCACAGGCGTTGTTTTCAACCACCGCCTGAAATACTTGTGATTCGACGTATCTTAATAGCAATCCATCGAGCAGCTCTTTTGCATCGGGCTCATACAGATAATCCCAATGGTGTTGCAAATCTTCTTCTTCAGAAGGCAGCAGTGGAAGCAGTTGTTCTATGGCTGGTTTCTGCGTCATGGTATTCACAAAAGTATTACTAACAACCATTAGCTGGTCAATTTCGTGATTGTCGAATTTATCTAGCATCACTTTTACCGAGCCAATTACATCTGCAATTTCCGGCGCGTCGCCGATGCTATCAACCGCGGCAACAACATTGCCACCGTGGCTGTTAAAGAAGCGAGCGGCTTTTTTACCAATTACACAAAAATCTATCTCTACATTGCGCTCTTTGAATTCTTTCATCGATGCAACGGCGGCTTTAAAAACATTGATATTCAAACCGCCACAGAGCCCACGATCGGAAGAAACAATGATGTAACCAACGCGCTTCACGTCTCGCGTATCAAAATACGCGTGTCGGTATTCAGGTGTTGCATTAGCAATATGACCAATCACCGAACGAATTCGATGCGCGTAGGGCTTGCCAAGTTTCATGCGTTCTTGTGCCTTCCGCATTTTACTTGCTGCCACCATTTCCATCGCGCCGGTGAGACTCTGAGTACTCTTGATACTCGAAATCTTGGTGCGTATTTCTTTTCCGCCAGCCATTGCTTAATTAGCCTCTACTATTGGTTTTGGCAACACCGACTACCAAGTCTGCGTTGCTTTGAACTTGTCGATTGCGGCCTTAAACTGAGCGCCAATATCGTCGTTGTACTCGCCAGTGTCATTGATCTGTTTTACTAAATCGACGTGCTCGCTATTCATGTAAGACAGCAATGCCGCTTCAAAATCGAGTATCTTGTTCAGTTCGATGTCTTCCAAATAACCTTCATTTGCAGCGTAGATAGAAATACCCATTTCCGCGATCGACATGGGTGTGTACTGCTTCTGCTTCATCAGTTCGGTAACGCGTTGTCCGTGTTCAAGCTGCGAGCGGGTCGCTTCATCTAAGTCGGAAGCGAATGCAGCAAAAGCGGCTAACTCACGATATTGAGCAAGTGCGATACGCACACCGCCGCCCAGCTTCTTGATGATCTTGGTTTGAGCCGCACCACCTACACGAGAAACCGAGACGCCTGGATTCATCGCAGGTCGAATACCCGAATTAAACAGATCCGTTTCCAGAAATATCTGTCCATCGGTAATTGAAATTACGTTGGTAGGAACAAAAGCCGATACGTCGCCTGCTTGTGTTTCAATAATCGGCAATGCCGTCAAAGAACCGGTCTGTCCCTTAACTTCACCGTTAGTGAACTTTTCAACGTAGTCAGTACTCACTCTCGATGCACGCTCCAAAAGACGGGAGTGCAAGTAGAATACGTCGCCAGGATAGGCTTCACGGCCTGGCGGTCTTCTTAATAACAAAGAGATCTGGCGATAGGCCCAAGCCTGCTTGGTCAGATCATCATAGACAATCAATGCATCTTGACCACGATCACGGTAATACTCGCCCATGGTACAGCCAGAATAAGGTGCTATATATTGCATAGAGGCTGGATCGGAAGCAGTCGCCGCCACCACAATGGTATATTCCATGGCGCCATGCTCTTCCAAACGACTTACTACGTTAGCTACGGAAGAAGCTTTTTGCCCGATGGCTACGTAGATACACTTAACGTTCTTGCCTTTCTGATTGATGATCGCATCGATTGCTACAGCCGTCTTTCCAACCTCGCGGTCACCAATGATTAATTCCCGCTGGCCCCTACCGATAGGAACCATGGAATCAATCGATTTCAATCCAGTCTGTACAGGCTGCGATACGGATTTTCTGTCAATTACACCGGGAGCCACTTTTTCAACGGCGTCCGTCATTTTTGTTTCTATCGGGCCCTTCCCATCGATTGGCTTACCGAGTGCATCGACAACACGGCCTTCCAGTTCTGGGCCAATTGGCACTTCCAGAATTCGCTTGGTGCACTTACACGTTTGGCCTTCTCTAAGGCTCAAATAGTCGCCCAGCACTATCGCGCCGACCGAGTCTCTTTCCAGATTCAGCGCCATCCCGTAGATGCCGCCCTCGAACTCAATCATTTCGCCGTACATTACGTCAGCTAAGCCATGGATACGGATAATACCGTCCGATACGCTGACGATAGTGCCTTCGTTTTTTGACTGCACAGACACATCGAGCTTTTCGATACGTTGCTTAATAATTTCACTGATTTCGGATGGATTCAGTTGTTGCATGCTTATTCCCTTGTTCCTGACCTACTCAGGAATTCATTGATTCCGCTAACTTGGATAACTTACCGCGAACCGAGCTATCTATGACGTTGTCGCCAGCTCTGATAATCGCGCCGCCGATCAGGCTTTGATCGACACGGGTTGTCAAAATAATCTCTCGCTGTAGACGCTTTTTCAGTGCTTGCGCCAGCTTGCCTGAAACATCTGAACTGATTTCAAAGGCTGTCGTAATCTCTACATCTACTGATTTTTCCTGATTGGCTTTCAACGCATCAAACATTGTAGATATTTCTGGAAGCAGAATTAATCGCTTATTTTCCGCCAGCAAGCGCATGAAGTTTTGCCCCTTGCCGTCGAGCTCGTCGCCACACACGCCAATAAAGCAATCCGCCACCTGCTCGGCGGAAAGTGAAGGCGAAGATAAAATAGCGCCCATTTTTTTTTCGCCTGCCACTGCCGCTGTTAGCGCCAGCATGGCAGACCACTTGTCCAGTGCACTTTCCCCCAAAGCAACTTCAAAAGCTGCTTTGGCATAGGGTCTTGCTAGTGTGATTAACTCGGCCACGGTTTAGTTTCTCAAAGCTCTGACGCTAACTTGTTCAACATGTCTTCGTTGGCGGCTTGATCAATTGAGCCTTCCAGGATTTTCTCGGCACCCGCGATTGCTATCGCCGACACCTGTGCGCGCAAGGATTCTTTCGCCCTGTTCACCTCCTGCTCAATTTCAGCCTGGGCACCGGCAATAATCTGTTTACCCTCTACTTTGGCCTGTTCCTTCGCCTCATCGACAATCTGAGAGCCGCGCTTATTGGCAAGATCGATAATGCCCGCGGCTTCTACTTTTGCTTCCTTTAGCTGATCGGTGGATTTGGCTTGAGCCAGCTCCAGATCTTTCATCGCTCTCGCGGCCGCTTCGAGGCCATCGGCGATTTTCACCCGACGCTCTTCGAGTATGTTCACAAACAGTGGCCATACGTAACGCTGGCAAAACCACCAGAACACAAAGAAGGCGATCGATTGCCCTATAAAGGTTAAATTAAAATCCACGGCGATTTCCCCCGTTGTTCACGCTCAATTTAGCCCGCTAAGGTATCCAGGAAAGGATTGGCGAAGGTGAACCACATACCAATACCAATACCGATCATGGTTACCGCGTCGATCAGGCCCGCTACCAGAAACATGCTGGTTTGCAGCTTGGCGGCCAGCTCAGGTTGACGAGCAGAGCCTTCCAGAAACTTTCCGCCCAATATGCCAAAGCCGATAGCCGTGCCAAGTGCGCCCATTCCCAGTACAAGCAATACGCCCAGTACAGTAAAAGCCAATATCATTTCCATCTTTTTTCTCCAGATTTACTTCAGTTCAGATAATAAAATTTCTTAGTGTGCGTGCGATTCATGTGCCGCGTTGAGATACACAATGGTTAACATCATGAATACAAACGCCTGCAGTGGTATTACCAACAGGTGAAATCCAGCCCAAAGGAAATGAGCGGGTAGTTGATAAGTCCCCAGCATAGACGCTATAAGCAGGAACAAAAGCTCGCCCGCGTACAGGTTTCCGAACAAACGCAATCCCAGGGAGATTGGTTTGGCTAATAGCGTTGGTACTTCGATAATAAGATTAAAAGGAAGCATCCACTTCCCGAAGGGATGGAAGGCCAGCTCGGCCAGGAAACCGCCGAGGCCTTTCATTTTAATGCTGTAGTAGATAATCAGGGCGAAAATACTGACCGACATGCCCATGGTGATATTGACGTCGGTGGTGGGAACTACCTTAAATGACATGTGCTCTAGTCCGAACACGTACTCCCCAACCAGTGACGCCAGCCCCGTTAGCCAATCAACTGGAATGATGTCCATGGTGTTCATTAGCAAGACCCAGACAAATATAGTCAGGGCAAGAGGCCCAATGAGAGGGTTCTTGTGGACAAAGGCCTCACTTACTCTGGCCTCTACAAACTCAAACACGCTTTCAACAAAATTCTGAATTCCGCCCGGCGTGTCGGTAGTGGCTCGCTTTCCGACGTAGCGGAAAAATAACAAAAAAGCCGCCCCCAGCACTACTGACCAGCCCAGAGTATCAACATGAACAGCCCAAAAGCCCATATCGGCGGCTTCCTCGGGTGTATGCGCAATGCCCCAGGTACCATCAAGCGGATTTCTACCGTAGGTCAGAAACGAAAGATGGTGCTGAATATATTCTTGAACGGTCTGACCTTCAGCGCTGTGTTCCGCGACTGCGTGTGCCGTTTCTGCTAACTCTGCCATTTATAGACTCTAAACCATGGTTTAACTACTTGGGTTTTAACTGTGCTTCTCGTCCGGGTTCTAGCCAGGATTCTAAAGCTGTCTTATCTAAACCTGTGACAAGCCCTAGCTTCTCTTGTGCGCCGGCTTGCGAGCAATAAGCCCGGACATCATTACCCCTACAAAGTGGGTTACGATAAACCCCAATATCAGGGCCAATTCATTCAAATCGCTTACTAAAGTGAAGCTAAGAGCGAATAGCGCAATGGTGATGACTATCTTTCCAAGCTCGCCCTTAATAAATCCTTTTACAACTTTTTCTGCATTACGCGCACCTTGATACTTGAATGCGTGTAAAACGAAATAGCTGTTTGGTAATGCGCTAATCAAGCCGCCCAATAACACGGAGTAGGCCAGAATGATGCCTGAAAACAACAAAGAAAATGCTGCCATAAAGGCCGTAACGACTAGCTGCGCAACGATCACTTTATAAACCGGTGGGGTACTTAAATTCGACACAAATTCAATATCCTGCTTCGCTGTTTTAACTAGCTCAGCACCCCAAAACACCGGCAAGAAATACCAAAAATGGCGGCGGTGGTTATCAAAGCACGCGCATTATAGGGGCTTTAACAGACCTAATCAACTCCACCGGATTATCAATTGATATGGGACAAGATCCCGTCCAGTTCATCCAGAGAGTTGTATTTAAGAACAAGCTTGCCTTTGCCCTTCGCGGTGTGTTGAATTATTACTTTCGCACCCAGCTTGTCGGCCAAATCATCTTCCAGGGTCTTGATATCCGGGTCTTGTACGCTACTGGTCGGGCTTGAGCCAGCCCCCGCGATCAGACGTCTAACCAGAGATTCTGTCTGTCGGACCGACAAGCCTTTGCCAACTACGGTTCTGGCCGCTTCAGATTGTTGCATGTCGGGTAGCGATAACAGGGCGCGGGCATGGCCCATTTCAAGGTCACCATGCTCCAGCATAAGTCGTACATCAATGGTCAAGCCGATTAAGCGAATTAAATTGGTTACCGTCGCTCTGGATTTACCCACCGCATCCGCCACCTGTTGCTGGGTAAGCTCGAATTCGTCTTGCAGGCGTTTTAACGCCATGGCTTCTTCGATAGGATTCAGGTTTTCACGCTGAATGTTCTCGATCAGAGACATCGCAATGGCAGCCTCATCCCCCACCGGCTTGATGATAGCGGGAATCGTGTCCAGCCCGGCTATCTGAGTAGCCCGCCAGCGCCGCTCACCGGCAATAATTTCATATTTACCGGAGGAGATGGGGCGAACCACTATCGGCTGCATAACCCCTTGCACCTTGATCGAGTTGGCGAGTTCTTGCAGCGCCTCTTCGTGCATGTCCGTTCGCGGCTGGTATTTACCGCGCTGGATCAAATCGATGGGTATGTTTTTGAGATCGCCGTCTTTGTCTGCGTAAGTTTGTGGGCTTGAGCGGTCTTTAGGCTTACCCAACAAACTTGCCATTGACTCCGTGCTGCGGTTAGATAAAAGCGCACCAAGGCCTTTACCGAGTTTTTTCTTATCTGTCATCTTACACCTGGGCTCAATTAGTCGGGCTGCTTGTTCCCTCGGTTAGCGCATTGCTCTAGCGGTGGCTTCATCATTGCGCCGAAGAAGCTCGCCGGCTAGCGCGAGATAGGCAATAGCACCTCTGGATTTCCTGTCGTATTTAATCACCGGCTTGCCATAACTTGGCGCTTCGGCCAAACGAACATTTCTGGGCACAACGGTTCGGTAAACGGCATCGCCAAAATAGCGGATCAGCTGACCATTAACCTCTGATGTTAATTTATTCCGCGGGTCGTACATGGTTCGCAAAATGCCTTCAATTTTTAATTCCGGATTAAGCTGATCCCGGATCGCGTTAATCGTGTCCATCAACGCGGACAGGCCCTCAAGGGCATAATATTCACACTGCATCGGTATCACTACGCCATCCGCTGCCACCAGCGCATTAACTGTCAGCATATTGAGTGAAGGTGGGCAATCGATGACGATATAGTCATAGCGATCACGTATCTCATCCACTATTTGCCGAAGTCTCAACTCTCTGTCGTCTACGCTAATCAGTTCAATTTCGGCGGCTACCAAATCTCCATTTGCGGGCAGAAGATCGTATTCCGCTTCTTCCAGATGAACCACGACCTCATCAAATTCTGCCTGCAGCATGAGCACTTCATAGATTGTTTTGTCTAAGCTTGATTTATCTACGCCGCTTCCCATTGTGGCATTGCCCTGAGGATCCAGGTCTATCAAGAGCACGCTCTTCCGAGTAACTTTCAGTGAAGCGGCAAGATTGACGGATGTGGTTGTTTTACCAACCCCGCCTTTTTGATTTGCTATTGCCAGTACTTTACCCACTGTGCTTTTTCCAACCCTTATTCATAGGACTTCCCATCGGCCATTGCCAAATCGTTCTCTGAATTCTTTTTACGCATCACTTCGATTAAGTGTCTTTGTGAATCACTGCCTGGAATTTTTAGCTTGATGGTTCTTGTGACTTCAAACCCGTCTGGTAATTGACTGATTTCATCTTCCGGGTAGTGGCCTTTCATCGCCAATAGCTTGCATTTGCTGGAAAATATTGGCTGCAGCCTGATCACAACATCTTCCAAAGTGGAAAAGGCACGACATATCACCATATCAATTTGCTGCTGACTTTGATAGTGCTCTACTCGACAATTTTCGACAGAAATATTATTTAAGCCAAGCTCAATTTGGGCCTGGAACAAGAACCTTGTTTTCTTGCCATTGCTATCGATTAACACAAATTGTTTGTCTGGGTTTAGTATCGCCAGAGGAATTCCGGGCAGTCCTGCGCCCGAACCAATATCAACAAATACATCACCTTGAAGATAAGGACTAATCGATAAACTGTCCAATAAGTGCCGAGACACCATGGTCTGGATATCGCTCACCCCAGATAAATTGAAGCTGCTATTCCATTTTTCCAATAACTTCAGATAAGCCATTAGTGCAAGCAAAACCCCCTCCTGACAAGGGAGTCCCATTTCCTGCATTCCCTGTTCTAACTCATCGCGGATCGACTGTGGCATCCATGCTTACCTGCAAAGAAATGGCGTTTATTGGGCTAACCTGCTTTGCGGTTTACTACCCGATATTTTTTTAGATAAATCAACAATAAAGAAATAGCCGCTGGTGTCATACCAGGGATACGGGAGGCTCTACCGATATTCTCGGGTTTTGAGGCAATGAGTTTCTGCTTTAACTCATTCGACAAACCTTGCATCTGCGGGTAATCGAAGTCCTCTGGCAACAAGGTTCCTTCCTGTTTCTTTAAGCGCTCAATTTCGTCCTGCTGGCGAACTATATAACCTTGATACTTGATTTGTATTTCAACCTGCTGCACCGCCTGTTGGTCTACAGGCGACATGGCCTCCAGCGATTGCTCCAGAGGATTTACCGCTTGTAAGAGGCTGTTGTGGTCGACTCGAGGGCGGGCAAGCAGATCTGCCAGAGAGTACTCACGAGAAATTGGTTTTTCCAAAAGCTTGTTGATTCGTTCGGCCTTTTCGGTATTGGGCTGAACCCAGGAACTCCGCAGGCGGCTAAGTTCGCTGCTTATTTTCTCTTGCTTCTGATTGAAAAATCTCCACCTTTCTTCGCTTACAATGCCTAATTCATGACCTATGGTGGTGAGTCTTATGTCGGCATTATCTTCTCTCAGAGTAAGCCTGTATTCCGCCCGGCTGGTAAACATGCGATAGGGTTCGTTAGTGCCACGGGTAATAAGATCATCCACCAGCACCCCGATATACGCCTGATCTCTGCGCGGGCACCAGGCATCTTTGCCTTGCGCCGCCAGACCTGCATTCAGGCCGGCAAGTAAGCCCTGTGCCGCCGCTTCTTCATAACCTGTGGTGCCGTTGATTTGACCGGCAAAATAAAGACCCTTAATAAATTTTGTTTCCAGGGAATAATTCAAATCCCTGGGGTCGAAGAAATCATACTCAATGGCATAGCCGGGCCGCGTGATATGCGCGTTCTCAAAGCCTTTTATTTTTCGAACCATTTCTATCTGAACATCGAAGGGTAAGCTGGTTGATATTCCATTCGGATACAGCTCGGTGGTGTTTAATCCTTCAGGTTCAACAAATATCTGATGCGATGTTCTGTCGGCGAAACGCATTACTTTGTCTTCGATCGATGGGCAATAACGCGGCCCAGTACCTTCGATGATTCCAGTGTACATCGGGGAACGGTCAAGGCCATTTCTAATCACCTCATGACACGCTTCATTGGTATTTGTGATATAGCAGTTTACTTGTGCGGGATGGTCCGCCTGGCTTCCCAAATAAGACATCACTGGCAGAGGCGTATCGCCTTGCTGTACCTGCATAACCGAAAAATCAACCGATCTGGCATCGATACGCGGTGGTGTGCCGGTTTTTAAACGGCTCACCCGAAAGGGTAATTCACGCAGCCTGTTCGCCAACGCAATGGACGGCGGATCGCCCGCCCTGCCGCCCGCACTATTTTCTAATCCTATATGAATCTTGCCGCCCAAAAAGGTTCCGGTAGTGAGCACTACTCTGGAGGCCCGTATACACAGACCCATTTGTGTAATTACCCCTCTTACTTCCCCGGACTCGATTAGCAGATCATCGACCGCTTGTTGAAACAGCGATAGGTTGTCCTGTTGCTCTATAATCTCTCTTATCGCCGCCTTGTAAAGCACCCTGTCCGCCTGTGCCCGTGTCGCTCTAACCGCAGGCCCTTTGCTGGCATTTAACACCCGAAACTGTATGCCGGCCCTGTCCACAGCAAGGGCCATTGCGCCACCAAGGGCATCGACTTCTTTCACTAGATGACTCTTGCCTATTCCGCCAATCGCCGGGTTGCAGGACATTTGTCCAAGTGTCTCGATGCTGTGTGTGACGAGCAGGGTATTAACACCTAATCGAGCGGCGGCCAGGGCGGCCTCTGTTCCGGCATGCCCACCACCCACTACGATTACGTCGAATTGCTCAGGGTATTCCATAGTTTTTTAACGCGTGTTTAAGGGGTTGGGAAGTATAAAGCCAAAACGACAAACTTCTAGCTATTATTTAATAAAACCTGAATAACGTTTATAGAGTAGTTAAGTATAGAGAAGTATTAATGTTGATATTAATAGTAACACCGATTTCTGTGGATATCGGCGATAAGCCAAGGGATTGCAACACCTTAGGGTGGTGATAAAACGGTACAGAAGCTCTTTATTAGCTAACCATAAGACCTTAGCTTAGTGTGGACAGTATTTATACTCTGGATCAGACCTAATACTTCCCCAGAAATATGCACCGGTTGTGCTCAATTGCTACCCTCTTACTAACAGGTTTTTTACTGTCTGGTTCTGTTACTGTTTTACTACTTCTATCTATCTATCTATCTATCTATCTATTTACCTATTCAACCTGTTTTCTCACGCATCTACTTGCCGACACAGAAATTTGAAAATATTTCTCCCAGCAAATCATCGCTGGTGAATTCTCCCGTGATGGCTCCCAATTCTGCCATGGCAAAACGCAAGTCTTCGGCGATAAGCTCCAGTGGAGATTGATCATTAAGATGATCTAGTGCTGATGTTATTAGTTGCTGTGAATTACGCAAGGCATTAAGGTGACGTTCGCGGGCAACAAAGGCCCCCTCTTCAGCGGAATTAAAACCGATAAGCTGTTTTAGATGTTCTCTCAGCAAATCAAGCCCATTCAGGTGTTTTGCTGAAAGGCTAATAGTGGTTAGCTCAATGTTGCCAATACATGTCTTATTGGCTTCTGCACGAGAGCCTTCTACTAAATCGATTTTGTTGAAGACAATCGTCGTGTTTTGCAGATTATTAAATTCGTGAATTGACTTATTACTGAGTAATCCAAGGGGTGCTAACAGCTTTTCCACATCTTCTTCAGCGGTTGATTTATCCACAATCAAAAGTATTTGATCTGCCTGTTCGATCGCTATCTGGGCTCGCCTCACCCCTTCTTTTTCAACTACATCATCACTTTCTCTTAAACCTGCGGTATCTACGATGTGAACGGGCATGCCGTCGATGGTGATTTCTTCGCTAAGCAAATCACGTGTGGTGCCGGGTATATCAGTAACGATTGCACTTTCGAGTCCGGAAAGCGCGTTCAACAGGCTGGACTTACCCGCATTGGGCTTGCCGGCAATAACTACGTTAATACCCTCTTTCAGCAGAGCCCCTTGTTGGGCCTGTCTTAATGTAGCCTCCAGAGAAAGCAGAATTTCTTGCAAGGATTTTTTTACCCGGGTATCCGAAAGCAGATCAATATCTTCATCGGAGAAATCGATAGCCGCCTCGACGTTAACACGGGCAGTAAGCAGTTTCTCAAGCAGGGAATGTATCTTTCGAGAAAACTCTCCCTGTAAGGTTCTTATAGCGGATCGTGCAGCCTGTTGTGAGCTCGCATCAATAAGGTCGGCGATCGCTTCTGCTTGTAACAGGTCGATTTTGTTGTTGAGGAATGAACGTTCAGAAAATTCACCGGGATTAGCGAGTCTGGCACCCAGGCTCAATGCTCTGTTCAACAGAGCTCTTTGCACATAGACCCCGCCATGTCCCTGTAACTCAATTATATCTTCGCCGGTAAATGAATGGGGCTGATTGAAGTAGAGCACAATACCTTGATCTATAACTTCACTGTTAGAGTCAAGAAAGTCGCTGTAGTGGGCGTGTCGGGGAGTGGGAGTAAAACCGAGAATTTCGACGCCTATGGAGAGCGCATCTGGGCCCGAAATCCGAACGATTCCAACCCCGGATCTTCCTGGGGGCGTGGCAATAGCACAGATTGTATCAGTATCGAGTTGGGACATTGGAAGTCAGCATAGTTGTTAAAAGACCCCCATGTTTCTTAAGACAACCGAGAGTTTCTTAAGACAATGGAGAGCTCCTTAAGACAATGGAAAGCTCCCTAATACAATTGAGTGGGAATCAACTCGTCTTTTTGGCCGCATAGGCGGCTTCGATTTTGCGGGTAATATACCACTGCTGCAAGATGCCAAGACCCCCATTGGTTATCCAGTAAAGGACAAGACCGGCAGGAAACCAGAGGAAAAGAACGGTCATCATAATCGGCATGAGCTTCATGACTTTCGCCTGCATCGGGTCGGCGGGTGCCGGGCTCAATGATGTTTGCAGAAACATTGTAGCGCCCATGATCAAGGGCAGTACAAAGAAGGGGTCGCGTACCGACAAGTCAGTCAGCCAGAATATAAAAGGCGCCTGACGCAGTTCTACACTTTCCAATAACACCCAGTACAAGGCGATAAATACGGGCATCTGTACCAGCATCGGAAGACAACCGCCAAAGGGATTAATCTTTTCTTTCTTATACAGTTCCATGGTGGCTTTCTGCATCTTCATCTTGTCATCGCCGTAGCTTTCTTTTAGCTGCTGCATTCTCGGCATCAGCCGCCGCATACCCGCCATGGATCGATATTGGGTTTCGGACAACTTATAGAAAGCCGCTTTGACACAGATGGTTAGAAGAATAATCGAAAGGCCAAAATTTCCAATTACAGAATTGATGTGAGAAAGCAGCCAATAAATTGGACCGGCGATAAACCACAGAAAACTATAGTCGATGGTCTTGTCTAAACCTGGAGATATATCCTCAAGCACATATTGATTTTTCGGACCCGCATAATACTGGATCGTATGGCTGGAGGTTTGCCCGGCTGGAACCACGAAAGCACTACTGGTAAATTCGCCGTAGTATTGACCAGTATCGTTCTTGCGTGTAGTGACTCGATTCAGAGATTCAATATCGGGAATCCAGGCAGTAAGGAAATAATGCTGACTGAAACCTACCCAACCACCCGTTGTCTCTAGAGTCGAAGCGCCGTCATCATCGATGTCTTCAAATTCGATTTCAATATAGGGGTCGTCGGCCGTAGTAGTGACGAAACCAAGATAAGTTCGGCTCATTCCACCGGCATTGCTTGGGTCGTCGAAAGGGTCTCGTTTGATTTGACCAAAGGCATTCGCCAGCCAGCTTTCCGATGTCGTGTTGTTTACGATATAGCTGACATCAATGAGATAACTATCGCGCTTAAATGTGTAGCGTTTTGTTATCTGGACGCCATTGCTGTCCCTGGTTGTCAGGTCCACTTCGAGCTGTGACGCGGAGTCGTCAAGCGTGTAACTTGTCGCGGCGGAGCGATACGCTGCCCGGCCCTGGGAATCGATTCCATTCGCGCCTATTAGTCCACTCTGAGCGATGTAGTTTCTTCCCGCTACTGTATCCAGGAGTACAAAAGGATCGTCTGGAACATCTATTTGTTTTAGATACAGTGGCAATGCCAGATAGACAATATCTCCACCATTTGGATCGATGCGAATCTCGAAGGTGTCGGTACGAACAGAGATCAATTGTGATGCTTGCAGATTGCTTGAAGCAGAACTGTTAACCGATGATGAGGCTAATGCCGGCGTATCATTTTGTCTCGTTGCTGAGTTCGTGGGTACGCTGGATGGAACGTCAGAAGAAACGGATGCGGGTAAATCAGCGGCAGTAGTACTGCCGTTATTTGGAATTTGTGGGGTGCCTAACTGAATTGAGCTGTTGTCATCAATGACTGGCGGGTAGTCTTCTTGCCAGCCAAGCAGCATTAGATAAGTAATGATGGCCAATGATGTGTAGAGGGCAAATCGAGTTAGATCCATTTTTTACTACTTATTAGTCAGCGGACCATGGAGGTCTTTGTTTTTGGGGACAGGGTCATAACCACCTTCATGCCAGGGATGACAACTGCAAATACGGCGCGCACCCAACCAGGATCCTTTTAATGACCCATGGTTTTCTATGGCTTCTTTTGTATATTGGGAGCAGCTGGGATAAAAGCGACACTGATTACCGATTAACAGGCTCAGGCTGGATTGATAGACAAGGATTAAACGAATAAGTAATTTATCTAACATGGTTACTCGCCGGGTCAGTGGTTGCTGTTTTTCGTTTTAGCTTTGAGTCGAGCTCGCGCCACAAGGCTATTATCGTTTCTGCTAATTGCTTGTTTTGTAGTTTATCAGCATCTTTGCGAGCCAACACAACTATATCCAGATTAGCCAACAAATTAGAATGGTGACGAAAGGAATCCCGAATCAATCGCTTGATCCTGTTCCTTTGAACAGCCAAAGAAACATGCTTCTTTGCAATCACCAGGCCCAATCTGGAATTCAATCTATCATTGCTGATAGCAAGCATGAGAAAGTGGCGTGACGAGGCTTTGAACTGGGCGTTAGTAAAGACAGCTTTAAAGTCTGCGGCGTCTAATAGTCGAGAGGTTTTTGAAAAGCCGTAATCTACCACTTTTCGTTCTCTATTCTCATTAATTAGAAGAGAAAGCAGAAATTATGCTGAAAGCTTGGCACGCCCTTTGGCACGTCGTCTATTAATAACAGCGCGGCCACCTCTGGTTGCCATACGGGCTCTGAAACCGTGTGTGCGGGCTCGCTTTAATACGCTGGGTTGAAATGTTCTTTTCATAACAGTAATACCGATTTTTCAAGCACAAACCGAAATATCCCGGTTCGAAAAAGGAGGCGCGAATTCTAGTGTTTTTACCGGGAACATGCAACGGAAACTGTATTTTTATCGAAGTATTGTTAACACAGAATTTTCCTTCGCCAGTGGCGGCATTGGGAAAGCATTTACAAAATTGTGATCTCGCCAGCGGGAAACCTACTCTGCGACAGTCATCCCGTATTTAGTAACAAGTTATCCACAGCTTTGTTATCAACAGGGCCAGGGTATCGGCGCCATTTTTTCTTAATATTTTCTCGGAAATTTTCAGGCGTTTGTTTATAACTACCTGATAGTTAAGGGGAATATCTGGGTCGAAATAAGTGAAATTTATGCGAGAGGCCAGTGGATAACTCCTTGTGTACTGGTTAGAATTGCTTACTGATTTATAAAAAATAGAAAAGACAAGAGTGGGCAAGGAAACCGTGGTCTCAACAATCTGGCAAAAGTGTATTGACTGTTTAAAAGCAGAACTCCCTTCACAACAATTTAACACCTGGATAAGGCCGCTTCATGTAGAGCTGCAGTCTGACGTTTTGTGCGTATTTGCTCCGAACCGGTTTATTCAAGACTGGGTGAAAGGCAAATTTTTGAGCCGCATCCATGAGATTATCGATGAGGTTAGCGACAATGCTCTGGAAATTCGTATCGAGGTGGCAGCTAACGAGCAGACAATGTTCAAGCCCCAGGACGTTCCCGCAAAGGTAAAGGTAAAATCGTCTACCGATATGCCTCAGGGTGCAAGTACAAGAATGTCGGCGAAACATTTTCCAAGCACCGCAGGACTGAATACAAGTGCTGAGTACAAGAGGCGCAATGTCGATACTATTATCGAGGGCAAACTGCGGCACCGCGGGGCACTAAACCGGGAGAATACCTTTGATAATTTTGTTGAAGGCAAATCCAATCAGCTGGCTCGAGCGGCTGCCATCCAGGTAGCTGAAAATCCGGGATATGCCTATAACCCGCTTTTCATATATGGGGGAGTGGGGTTAGGAAAGACTCACTTAATGCATGCTATTGGGAATCATCTGGTGGCGAAGAAGCCCAATGCAAAAGTTGTTTATCTACATTCTGAAACCTTTGTCGCGACCATGGTAACCGCACTTCAATTAAACGCCATTAACGAGTTTAAGCGTTTTTACCGTTCTGTGGATGCACTTCTAATTGACGATATTCAATTTTTTGCCGGGAAAGAGCGCTCGCAGGAGGAGTTTTTCCATACCTTTAATGCGCTGTTAGAAGGTGGCCAGCAGATTATATTGACCTGTGATCGCTACCATAAAGAGATCAATGGTTTGGAAGAGCGGCTAAAATCCCGCTTTGGATGGGGCCTGACGGTTGCGGTTGAGCCACCAGAGTTAGAGACGAGAGCCGCGATCCTGATGAACAAGGCGGCGTTGTGTAATATCGATTTGCCGAATGATGCCGCGATGTTCATTGCCCAGCGACTCAGATCAAATGTTCGGGAACTCGAAGGGGCGTTAAAAAGAGTGATAGCCCACGCCAACTTCAAGGGCGAGAAGATTTGTCTGGCGCTTATTAAGGAAGCACTTCGAGACCTCTTCGCACTGCAAGACAAATTGGTGACTATCGACAATATTCAGCGCTCGGTGGCAGAGTATTACAAAATAAAGATGGCAGACATGTTGTCGAAGCGGCGTAATCGATCTGTGGCTAGACCTCGGCAAGTAGCCATGAGTCTTTCAAAAGAGTTAACCAATCACAGCCTGCCCGAAATAGGCGATGCCTTCGGCGGGCGAGATCACACCACCGTGATGCATGCCTGTAAACAAGTTAAAAAACTTCGCCATAGTTCTATCGATATCCAGGAAGACTATAACAACCTGCTTAGATCACTCTCTAGCTAGACTCTAAGCCATTGAAAACAAAGGATAAATAATAAAATGCATTTTGTTATTTCGCGCGAGGCTCTACTGAAGCCACTGCAATTGGTTGGCGGCGTCGTTGAGAGAAGACAAACACTCCCCGTGCTTTCCAATGTGTTGTTGGTGTTGGAAGATGGTGAGTTATCACTTACGGGAACTGATCTGGAAGTGGAGTTGGTTGGAAGGGTTAAAGTAGATCAGTCCCATCAGCCTGGAGAAATCACCGTCCCTGCACGTAAGCTGCTGGACATCTGTAAGTCTCTGGACGACGATGCGATGATTGAAATTTCCTTGGCCGACACCAAGCTAACCCTTAAAGCGGGTCGTAGTCGGTTTACACTCACTACCTTGCCAGCTGCTGAATTTCCTGGCGTCGACGAAGAGCCAGATACCTTCTCCTTGACTTTACCGCAGGCAAAATTGCGAGAATTATTGGAGAGCACTAGTTTTGCAATGGCTCAGCAAGACGTACGTTATTACCTGAATGGCATGTTATTTGAAGTTGCACCTGGCTATTTGCGGGTTGTGGCCACAGATGGGCACAGATTAGCGATGGAGACACTGAATATGGAAAATTCCATTTCAGAAGTTCAGCAGTTAATCCTTCCCAGAAAAGGCATTATGGAATTGACTAGATTGTTGGTCGATGAAGCGGAGGAAATTTCCCTGACCTTCGGCCAAAATCATATTCGAGCTAAGGTCCCCTCGTTTACCTTTACCTCAAAATTAGTAGACGGAAAATTCCCTGACTATAACCGCGTGCTTCCTAAGGGCGGCGATAAGGTGGTGATAGGGAATGTCCAGGAATTGCGACACGCCTTTGCAAGAGCCTCCATTCTGTCTAATGAAAAGTACCGTGGTGTACGGGTGGTATTATCCGACGGAGAATTGAAGATATTGGCTAATAATCCGGAGCAGGAAGAAGCGGAAGAGGTCGTATCGGTTGAGTATCAGGGAGACTCGGTTGAAATCGGGTTCAACGTAAGTTACCTGATTGATGTGCTATCTACATTAAATAGCAAGAATGTGCAGATTACGCTGTCCGACCCTGGTAGCAGCGCTCTATTGGAGGCCGAGGAAGGCAGCGATGCTCTCTATGTTGTGATGCCAATGCGGCTGTAGCTCTTGGCATCACCCCGGCCTCTTCCTTGGCGTATCAACGTATGAGCAAAATACAGAGGCTCAATGTTTCTTGTATACGAAACATACAATCGGCTTTGCTTGAGCCTTCGGCGACGATTAACCTGCTGTATGGTGAGAATGGATCTGGCAAGACCAGCGTGTTGGAGTCGATCCATTTGCTGGGAACCGGCCGGTCTTTTAGGAGCAGTAAACTCGACCCCCTTATTAGCCACGACGATGACGAAGCGATTGTTTATGCGGAGTTGCTTGGGGGTTTAAAAATAGGACTGAGCAAGTCTCGTCGCAGGATTCACCAACTCAAGCTGCAAAATGAAAGGCAGAGAAATTGGGAGAGTGTGGCGCGGGAGTTACCCATACAGGTTCTCGATTCGAATTCTTTCTTGCTTTTGGAGGGAGGGCCCAAGCCGCGGAGACGGTTTTTGGATTGGGGAGTGTTTCACGTGGAACATTCTTTTGTTAACAGCTGGAGAAGATCCCGTAAGGCCATAGCCAATCGAAATATGTTATTGAAGCAAGCCCGTTTAGATCTGGCGCAGCTTGAAGCGTGGGATATGGAGCTGAGTACGTCGGCGGACGAGGTAGATGCGGCACGGAGAAAGTATATTGACGAGTTTTTGCCGATATTTTCACAAGTCTATCGTTCATTAGGCGGCGCAAACGCAGATGAGCTAGAAATTACTTATGAGAGGGGCTGGGATAGTGAGCGACAACTAACCCAGGTTCTGACAGAAAATAGAGGGGTAGATTGTCGCTATGGCGCCACGCAAAATGGCCCTCACAGGGCCGATTTGTGCCTTAAGCTGGGCAAAACAAACGCGGTTGAAATTTTGTCGAGAGGGCAGCAGAAGATGTTAGTAAGCGCTATGAAAATTGCCCAGGGGAAATTGCTGTCCCAAGCCCTGGATAGACAATGCATCTATTTGGTTGATGACCTTCCTTCGGAGCTGGATCGTGCTAACAGGGCGGCTGTATTTGACCAACTGGCGGGACTGGGAGGGCAGATGTTTGTCACCTGTGTTGATCTTTCGGCGATGGTAGAGAGTCTGTCCAACCCGCCTGAAATGGCAACGTTCCACGTGGAACGTGGTATAATAACGACTTGATTTTTAGCCAATCTATCCGATTTTAGGCGTAAAAGAGACACAAAAAGTCTGATGACCCGAGACCCTGGAGTAGAAGTATGAGCGAAGCGTCCAAGCCCAAATACAATTCCGAAAGTATTAAGGTCCTTAAAGGCCTGGATGCCGTTAGAAAGCGCCCAGGAATGTATATTGGTGATACCGATGATGGCACGGGGTTGCATCATATGGTATTCGAGTTGGTGGACAATTCAATCGATGAGGCCCTGGCCGGTTATTGCGACGAGGTAAGGGTTACTATTCATGTAGGTGAAACTATCACCGTTTCGGATAACGGACGAGGGATTCCTACAGAGATGCACAATGAGGGCGTCTCGGCGGCCGAAGTCATCATGACGGTTCTCCATGCAGGGGGCAAATTTGATGACAATAGCTACAAAGTATCCGGTGGCCTTCATGGCGTGGGTGTTTCCGTAGTAAATGCGTTGTCCGAAGAACTAAAGCTGACAATTCGCCGGGAAGGAAAGGTATATGAGCAATACTACGCCCACGGTGTGCCGCAAGCGCCTTTGGCCGTCGTAGGAGATACCAGCACGACAGGAACAGAGTGCTATTTCAAGCCCTCAAAAGAGACGTTTACCAACGTCGAATTTCACTACGATATACTTGCCAAAAAGCTACGTGAGTTAGCATTTCTTAACGCGGGAGTAGCCATCAGGCTTACTGATGAGCGATCAGGAAAGCAGGACCTGTTTAAATATGAAGGAGGCCTCGAGGCTTTCATCGACTATTTGAACAAGAACAAAGTGCCGGTAAATAAGCTCTTTCATTTTATCGCAGAGCGGGAAGAAGATGGTATTACGGTTGAGATTGCGCTGCAGTGGAACGACTCCTATCAAGAGAATATTTATCCTTATACCAACAACATCCCACAAAAAGACGGGGGCACACACCTGGCCGGTTTTCGTGGCGCACTAACAAGGGTGTTGAAAGGCTATATTGACAAGGAGTTGTCGAATAAAAAGGGTAAAGAAGTTACCACATCCGGGGATGATGCGCGTGAAGGACTTACGGCGGTTATTTCCGTAAAGGTACCAGACCCCAAATTTTCATCCCAGACTAAAGACAAATTGGTGTCGTCAGAGGTTAAAGCGGTCGTAGAGCAGGAAATGGCGGCTAAATTTAGCGACTATCTTCTGGAAAATCCCCATGATGCGAAGCTAATTGTCGGTAAAATGATCGATGCTGCCCGAGCGAGAGAAGCGGCGCGCAAAGCACGCGAAATGACCCGACGCAAAGGGGCTTTGGATATAGCCGGACTGCCTGGGAAATTGGCGGATTGCCAGGAAAAAGACCCTGCACTTTCAGAAATATACATTGTGGAGGGTGATTCCGCCGGCGGATCGGCAAAACAGGGAAGAAACCGTAAGAATCAAGCGATATTGCCACTGAAGGGCAAGATCCTCAATGTTGAGAAAGCAAGATTTGACAAGATGTTAAGTTCAGTCGAAATCGGCACCATGATTAAAGCGCTTGGCTGTGGCATAGGGAATGAAGAATTTGATCCCGGAAAGCTCCGCTATCACAGCATCATTATTATGACCGATGCGGATGTGGATGGTTCTCATATTCGAACCTTGCTTCTCACCTTCTTTTTCCGCCAAATGCGCGAGTTAGTGGATAGAGGACATATCTTTATTGCGCAGCCACCGCTGTACAAGATCCGCAAAGGCAAACAAGAGCAATACCTTAAAGATGACTTTGCCCTGGCAGACTATCAGACGCAAGCGGCTCTCGAAGGAGCGAGCTTGCATGTAAATGCAGACGCTCCCGGTATCGCCGAAGATGCGCTGGAGTCGCTGGTTAAACAGTATAACGATACGTATTCAATCATAAGCCGACTGGCCCGGCTGTATCCAACAGAGATACTCGAATCCATGATCTTCACCCGGAATTTGGCCGAGGATGAACTTAAATCCGCGGACAAAGTAACAGGCTGGATAGAAGAATTAAAAAGTGAGTTCGCTAAATTACACCCAGGAGTAAGTGCTAACTATAGTTTCCTGGTCGGTGAAGACGAAGAAAGACACTTGTTTTTGCCGGAAGCTCGATTGAGCCTGCATGGTCTTGAGCGGCCCTATAATTTCAGTCGGGATTTCTTCCACTCGGGTGAATACCGGGCAATTTCTGACCTGGGAAAAACCCTCGATGGATTGATTGAAGACGGAGCCTATGTAAAACGAGGGGAACGCACGCAGGAAATAAGAAGTTTTGCAGAGGCGATTGACTGGTTAACAAAAGATGCGATGAAAGGGCATTACCTACAACGGTATAAAGGTCTGGGCGAAATGAACCCGGATCAGCTCTGGGATACAACCATGAACCCGGAGACTCGGCGCATGCTGCAAGTAACCATTGACGATGCGATAGGGGCGGATCAACTCTTCAACACTTTGATGGGCGATCAGGTTGAGCCAAGGCGTGAGTTTATCGAGCAAAACGCGCTTGCCGCTGAAAATCTGGATATCTAGAAGGACAAAGTTAACCCAGCCTCTCTACAGTTTCCCGAATCCAGCTTTCTACCTCAACGGTTAGCTGGCTCGCATCACCGCTAGCCGTTGAAACACTCTTCCCAATGACAACGGTTATAAGCCCAGGACGTTTAATAAATTTTCGCGCGGGCCAGCAATAGCCGGCGTTGTGAGCAATGGGAATAATCGGTGTTTTGGCCGCGACCGCCAACTTTGCAGCGCCCCTCGAAAAACGCTTGACCGTACCAAATTGAACACGCGTACCCTCTGGAAACACAATTACTGAATTTCCAGCAGCAATCCGGTCGACTCCTTGCAGCAACAAAGATTTTCCTGCCTCGCGTGGCTTGCTTCTATCGATGGCAATAGGTTTTAGTAAGCGTAACGCCCAGCCCCAAAAAGGAATGCGCATTAGTTCCTTTTTTAGAATTGGTGAAACCGGAAATATCAGTTTGTAAAATAGAATGGTCTCCCAGCTGCTTTGATGATTGGCGACAATAACAGTAGCCGTATCCGGGAGGTTTTCAAGGCCGTGAACTTGATAGCGGACACCGCAGCAAAGTCTTAACCAATACAATATGAATCCGCACCACATGCTGGCGAAGAAATACCTTCCTCTGGGAGGAAGCAAGGGAAACAACAGAATAAAAAGAGTGGGAATGACGACAGTCCCGGGATAGAAGCCTAAATAGAAAAAGGTGGACCGAATGCCGAGCCACAGCTTGCTGTTAAACATCGATCACCAGCTTTTGCTTTACCGCCGCCGCCAAATTATCATATACGGGAATATCAAGTAGCCCTTCTTGTCGAATACGCTTTTCCGTTGCTATCCCTTTGCCGGTTCTGAGCAATATTGGTTTACATCCAAATGCGAGCGCGGCCTGAACATCTTTATAGCTATCACCAACAAAATAGGACCCGGCCAGAGAGCAGGAAAACGCAGTCTCGATTTGCTCTAACAAACCCGTCCCTGGTTTACGACACAGACAATGTTGATCTGGGGTGTGAGGGCAATAGAATATACCATCCAATAATCCGCCAGACTCTTCAACCATAGAACAAAGTTTATGATGTATTTGCGCCAATGTGTCTTCATCGAACAGGTTTCTGCTAATACCGGATTGGTTGGTGGCGACCACAACCTTATATCCAGACTTGCTTAAGGTGGCGATAGCATCAATGCTCCCGTCGATAGGAAGCCATTCATCTGCCGACTTTATATAATTATCGGAATCCTGATTAATTACACCATCCCTATCAAGCACAACGACTTTCATGATGACTCACTGTATTGTTGCAGAGTTGGTTAGCTAGTGTGTAAGTAGGATATATCGGCTACCTGCAGGAAAATGCCTCTAAGACGTTGCAATATCGCGATTCGATTATTTCTTACAGCGGGCTCTTCACACATGACAAGAACCTCATCGAAGAATTTGTCCACGCTTTCACCAAGTTCAGCAAGTTGCTCCAGGCCACTCTTGTAGTCGCCGGCGCGAAACAAAGGAGCCACGCTCAATTCTTTCTCTCGCAGATTTGAGAAGAGCAGTCTCTCAGCATCCTCTTCAAACAGAGTCTCATCTATTACACTGTCAGCAATCGGATCCTCGAGTTTTGCCAGCAGGTTCGAAACCCGTTTATTCGCCGCGGCCAGCGGCCCTGATTGTTCGAGGAGGCTAAAATGATTTACCGCCTGAACACGCAGATGAAAATCCGAAGGCCGACGAGGCTTGAGCGCAAAAACCGATTGAAAAATATTACTGGGGACACCTTCATCGAGATACCAGGCACGGAATCGCTCGAGTAAAAAATCAAAGACCTTGAGCCGTGTATCGGGCGCAACGTCGACTTTATCGAAGCCAGCGATAGAGGTATCAATGCAATCCAATATATCCAGATCGATCTGCTTTTCTACCAAAATTCGCAGGATGCCAATGGCCGCCCGGCGAAGAGCAAACGGGTCTTTGGAGCCGGTAGGGGGCTGCCCTATGGCGAACAAGCCAACAATAGAGTCAAGCTTGTCTGCCATCGCCAGGATGCAAGCCGTAATTGACGAAGGTAAACGATCACCGGAAAACCGGGGCATATATTGCTCGCGTATCGCCACAGCAACTTCAGCGGGCTCCCCATCATTTAGCGCATAGTAATAGCCCATTGTGCCTTGCAGGTCGGCGAACTCCCCAACCATATTAGTTACCAGATCGCATTTAGAAAGTAAGGCGGCGCGCTGGCAAAACTCTTCATTTTTTTCAAGCGTACTGGCGATTGCTTTGGACAGTTTGGAAATTCGAACCGAGCGTTCGTAAACAGTTCCCAGCTTGGTTTGAAACACGACCTTCTTTAGCTGTTCCAGCCGATTCTCAAGAGTCTGTTGTTTGTCGGTTTCAAAAAAGAATTGTGCATCGGCCAAGCGCGGTCGAATTACGCGTTCGTTGCCCTCAATTACCTGAACAGGATCTTTACTGCGAATATTGCTAACCGTTACAAACAGAGGCAATAGTTTGGAATCCTTATCGACCAGATAGAAACACTTCTGATGGGATTTCATCGCCAAAATGAGAGCCTCTGAAGGAACCTGCAAATAGTGTTCTTCAAATTTCCCCGTTAAGGCAACCGGATACTCAACCAGGCCTGTGACTTCCTCGAGCAAGGCCTCGTCGACTACTGTAATAGCGCCAAGTTTTTTACCCTCCTCTTCGACCAGTTTACGAATCAATTCTTTACGCGTCTCAAAATCGGCAATTACGCATCCGGGAGATTCCAGTAGTGATTGATAGTCGCTGACATTTGCTAACGGAATCTTTTCATTGTGATGAAACCGATGACCATAAGAATAGGTATCTGACTCTACCCCCATTATGTTGGTGCGTATCCCTTCATCGCCAAACAGAAGTATTACCCAGTGCACTGGCCGCACAAATTCATTGCGGGAAGCCCCCCAGCGCATTCGTTTCGGTATGGGGAGATTTGCCAGCGCGGTGTCGATAATAGAGGGCAAAAGCTCCTGTGTGTTCTTGCCAGACTCTGCCGATGAAAATGCCAGCTTCTCAACGCCGTCTTTTTCGGCGGAGCTTAGTTGTGTCACGTCGACGTTACAGGATTTGGCAAATCCAAGTGCAGCAGGCGTAGGTTTTCCGTCAGCATCATAGGCAGCGCTTAACGCGGGGCCGAATCTTTCGGATTGCTTATCTGCCTGTCTTTCATCCAGATCGTTAACAATTACCGACAGTCGCCGTGGAGTCGCAAAACGCTGAACCGTGGAAAAGCCCAGATGCTGTTTTTTTAAGCCCGAGACGATTTCGCTTTCAAACGCCTTCGCCAGCGTGTTTAAAGCTTTTGGCGGCAACTCTTCCGTGCCTATTTCGACTAAAAAATTTCGTTTTGACATAGGGGCTATTTTTCCAGGTATTCGCGACGCAGTTCATCACTTGCCAGTGGGAAGCCCAGCTGTTTGCGGCTATCGAAATAGGCCTCGGCCACAGAACGAGCCAGTGCTCTTACGCGCAGGATAAATCGCTGCCTCTCCGTGACTGAAATGGCCTTTCTGGCGTCGAGCAGATTAAAATAGTGGGAGGCTTTTAGAACCTGCTCGTAGGCTGGCAACGCCAGCCGTTTTTCAATAAGCTGCTGGCACTGATGTTCACAATCATCGAAATAAGAAAATAGGGAGTCGGTGGCGGCGTGTTCAAAATTATAGGCAGACATCTCAATTTCGTTCTGTTTAAACACATCGCCGTAGGTAACCACGCCATTTGGGCCGTCCGTCCATACAATATCGTAGATGCTGTCCACGCCCTGCAGGTACATGGCAATGCGCTCTATGCCATAGGTAATTTCGCCACTAACCGGGAAACATTCGAGACCGCCAACCTGTTGGAAATAGGTAAACTGAGTAACTTCCATACCGTTTAGCCATACTTCCCAGCCAAGCCCCCAGGCTCCGAGAGTGGGCGACTCCCAGTTGTCTTCTACAAATCTGATATCGTGAATCGACATATCGATACCCAGGCTTCTCAGAGAGTCCAGATAAAGGTCCTGAATATTCTCGGGCGAAGGCTTTAGTAGCACCTGAAACTGATAGTAATGCTGAAGACGGTTTGGATTTTCTCCATAACGCCCATCAGTGGGTCTACGACACGGTTGCACATAGGCCGTGTTCCAGGACTCTGGACCGATTGCTCGAAGAAACGTGGCGGGATGAAATGTTCCCGCTCCTACTTCCATGTCCAAAGGCTGCAAGATTACGCATCCCTGCTCCGCCCAGAATTGCTGTAGGGCTAAAATGAGACCCTGAAATGTAATCGGTTTGGTAGATTTATTCACAGTACTGCCGAATTGTTGAGATATCCAATGCCGTGATATCAATAATGAGAAAATTAGAGGGACCTAATTATCCTAGATTATCAGGAACTAATCTACCGGCAGACTAGCTACAAGCGGCAGCGCTATAATGCAGCACAATTGTTTCCTCAGCTGAATTGTGATTCCATTTCGACGCGTCAGAAAAAACAGCGGGACTAAAAGTGAGAAATTGCCATTCAAACTGTTAAATATTTTTTTCTTGTTTGCTTACTTTCCATAACAGCAAGGATGCCGCTGCGTGTTCTGCATGCGGCGGCTGCCGGATGGGGATATTTGCTATTCAGGGTCCCAAATCGGGCGCGAGACACGACTCTTAAGAATCTACGCGCCTGTTTTCCGCAACAGAGCGAGCAAGAGATCGTCAAACTGGCGAAAAGCAGCTTGAGAAGCACGGCGTGTACAGCCATGGAAATGGGCAAGGCGTGGTGGCTGCCGTTGCCGCAGACGTTCTCCCTGGTAAAGGAGACAGAGGGAATTGAAGAATTTCACCAGGCGCTGGAGAAGCAGGAAGGGGTCATTTTGCTGGCCCCCCACTTGAGTAACTGGGAGATCTTTGGCTTGTATATTTGCCAAGGCGTGGATTCAACCTTTATGTATCAGCCGCCCAAACTGCCGGGATTAGACAGATTGTTGAAGAAAGTCCGATCCAGAGGCGGAATCTCACTTGCTCCCACTAACAGAAAGGGGGTCGCACAATTACTAAAAGCCTTACAGCGCGGAGAAATGATTGGCTTGCTACCGGACCAGGTTCCAACCGAGGAAGGAGGAAAATTTGCTCCTTTTTTTGCTGAGCCAGCCCTTACCATGACCTTGGTAAGCAAGTTAATAGAGCGCTGTAAGGCCCGAGTATTCTGCGGATATGTCCAGCGCCTGCCCGAATCGCGAGGTTTTAAACTGGTGATTCGAGAAGCAGAGCCTGAAATCTATAATGCCGATCTGGACGAATCTGTGAAAGGGCTAAACCGGACAGTAGAACGCTGCGTAATGGATGCAGTAGAGCAATATCAGTGGGAATACAAACGATTTAGACGTAGGCCCGATGGCAAGAGTTTCTATTAGAGGCTAAACCCTCTAGAACATGAAAATGCAGACGTGGCGGTTCTCTGAGAGCACTAAAGCAAACTGAATCAAAGAAAGGATTTATCTTTTCCAAAACATCGGTGATACAGACTCGATAAAATGAACCGAGTGGCGCGGCGGTTCTCTGAGAGTACTAAAGCAAACTGAATCAAAGAGAGGCGTTATCGCTTCCAAAACATGGGTGATACAGACTCGTTAAAATGAACCGAGTGATGCGGCGGTTCTCTGAGAGTACTAAAGCAAACTGAATCAAAGAGAGGCGTTATCTTTTCCAAAACACTGGTGATACAGACTCGACAAAATGAAGCCAATGATGCGGCGCTTCTCTGAGAGCACTAAAGCAAACTGAATCAAAGAGACGCGCTATTGTTTCCAAAACATCGGTGATACAGGCTCGATAAAATGAACCGAGTGATGCGGCGCTTCTCTGAGAGTACTAAAGCAAACTGAATCAAAGAAAGGATTTATCTTTTCCAAAACATTGGCGTAAACAACACCAATAAAGTAAACACCTCAAGCCGACCCAGCAACATCGCAAAGCAGAGGATCCATTTTGCCGCTGCGGGCAAGTACTGATAAGTTTCGGCAACACCTGCCAGGCCTGGCCCAAGATTATTGATACAGGCACCTACCGCACTGAATGCGGTAATAATATCCAGTCCCGTTGCTAGCAAAGCCAATAGCATGGCCATAAATGCCATCACGTAAACTGCAAAAAATCCCCATACAGCTTCGATGACTCTATCGTTAACCGGATTTCGCCCGAGCTTAATCGGAATAACCGCCCTGGGGTGTATAAGTCTTTGCACCTCTCTAAATCCTTGCTTAAAGATTAACAGGATACGAATGACTTTCATGCCGCCGCCGGTGGAGCCAGCACAGGCGCCAATAATAGCGGCGTACAGCAACATGTAGGGAAGAAACAATGGCCAGGAATTAAAATCGGCGGTGGCGAAACCCGTTGTTGTCGCAAACGAGACAACCTGAAAAACACCCTTAATTAATGATTCATAAAAGCTGGAATAACTGTGAGAAAATTGCAGCACAGATACTGTAACGATTGATACAATAACCAGAATAAATGTGTAGAAAAGGAATTCAGGGTCAAGCTTATAGTGTTTGACAGTGCGTTTTTGCCATGCGGTAAAATGCAGGGCGAAATTAATTCCGGCGACAAACATAAAGATAATGCCAACCAGATCTACTGCCGAACTATTAAAATAACCCATACTCTGGTCGTGAGTTGAAAATCCACCAATGGCCACAGTGGCGAAACTGTGACTAATGGCATCAAACAAATCCATGCCAACCAGCCAATAGGCAAGTGCACAAACGAGTGTGAGTGTAAGATAAATATACCAAAGCGCTTTTGCAGTTTCCGCTAATCGAGGAACCAGTTTATTGTCTTTTACGGGGCCCGGACTCTCTGCACGATAGAGCTGCATGCCTCCAATTCCCAGCATCGGAAGCAAGGCCATTGCCAACACAATAATTCCCATTCCTCCCAGCCATTGTAGCTGCTGTCGGTAGAACAGTATGGATTTCGGTAGTTCGTCGAGGCCGGAAATAACCGTAGCGCCCGTGGTGGTGAGGCCAGAGAGAGATTCGAAAATAGCGTCTGTAAGCGATAACTCTATTGCGGGAGAGAACATGAAAGGCAGACAGCCCGCTGTTCCCAGAACCACCCAGAATAAAGTTACTATCAGAAAGCCGTCTCTGGTGCCAAGTTCCTGGCGTGAGCGGGAGGTAAATAGCCAGAATAAAAAGCCGGTTATAAAAACCAATAGAAATGATTGAAAAAATACGCCCGCCATTCCATCCTGATAAAGCAAGGAAACAACAAGAGGGAGCATATTACTCAATATACTGAAAAGCATGAGCAAGACACCGAGTATTTTTATTATTATGGAGGCATGCATAGCGCTTAGAAAAAACTGAAGCCGACTTGGAATAGTCGCTCAACTTCCGGAATTCTTTTTCTGTCTACCAAGAATAAAATCACATGATCATCTGGTTCGACGACGATGTTATCGTGGGCGATGAGGACCTCTTCATTTCTAACGATCGCACCAATAGTGGTCCCTTCCGGCAGATCGATGTCCTGAATAGCCCGACCCACCACTTTAGATGAAGCCTGATCTCCATGAGCAATGGCCTCCATAGCCTCGGCAGCACCGCGACGTAAGGAATGGACATTGACTACGTCGCCACGGCGGACATGAGTTAACAAGCTGCCGATGGTGGCCTGCTGGGGAGAAAGGGCTATATCGATTTCACCGCCCTGCACCAGATCGACGTAAGCGGGGTTGTTAATCAACGCCATAACTTTTTTGGCACCCAGCCTTTTTGCTAATAGAGACGACATTATGTTCGCCTCGTCATCGTTGGTTAAAGCAATAAATACATCCGTGTCTTCTATGTTTTCCTCGAGGAGTAAATCTCGTTGTGAGGCCTCGCCATTCAGGATAATTGCGCTATTCAGATTTTCAGACAAAAAAGCACATCTCGCCGCATCCCTTTCGATAATTTTTACCTGGTAACGCTGCTCAAGGTCTTCGGCCAGACGCATTCCAATATTGCCTCCCCCGGCGATCATCAATCGCTTATAGGGTTTGTCCATGCGCCGTAGTTCGCTCATGCAGGCACGGATGTTCTCCTGAGCCGCTACAAAAAACACTTCGTCATCGGCCTCTATGACCGTCGATCCTTCTGGAATTATTGGTCGGTCTTTGCGAAAAATCGCGGCAACACGCGTATCAACGGAGGGCATATGTTGGCGAAGTAGGCGAATTTCCTGCCCCACTAAAGGGCCGCCATAATAGGCTTTGACAGCAACCAACTGCACTTTACCATCGGCAAAATCCAGCACCTGCAGCGAACCAGGCAAATCGATTAGTCGACTGATCGCACTGGATACAATGAGTTCGGGACTGATAACGACATCAACGGCGATTCCATATTTACCAAATAACTTATCGGTGAGCAGATAAGATGAGGACCGAATCCGGCAAATCTTTTTCGGTGTTTGGAACAGTGAATAGGCCACGCGACAAGCGACCATATTGATTTCATCGCTTTCGGTCACGGCGATGATCATGTCAGCATCCTGACCGCCGGCTCTTTCGAGGACATCGGGATGGGATGCGTGCCCGGTTACGGTGCCAATATCAATATGGTCTTTTAACTCACGGAGTTTCTCAGCATCGCTGTCGACAACAGTAATATCGTTGGATTCGTTCGCTAGGGTTTCGGCCAGAGTGCTGCCAACCTGGTTGGCGCCGAGAATTATTATTTTCATGCTGGCCCGCGTTTATTAACCGTCCCTGAGGATCTTAACTTTTTCTTAGCACGCAAAAGAAGAAACCATCTGGACCTTGATTTGCGCCGGGCAATAGCTGCCTGCCAAAGTGACATTCTACTCCCCAATCGGCCACGATGCGCTCATATTTAGCGCTATCCGCGCATTCGAGGAAGCGGCCGATAATTTCCTCGTTTTCCTGACGCAATAGCGAGCAAGTGGTATACAGCAGTAGGCCTCCCGGCTTTAAGCATAACCACAAAGAGGCAAGTAGCCTGGTCTGCGTAAGCTGCAATTGCGCGATCTCTTCGGGCTTGCGCAATAGCTTTATGTCGGGGTGACGGCGAATTACACCGGTAGCCGAGCAGGGAGCGTCCAGAAGAATACGATCAAACAACTGGCCATCCCACCAGCTATCGACGTCAGAGGCGTCGGCTTCAATCAAGTTGGCTTCTAACTGCAGCCTCTGAAGGTTTTCCTCAATCCTCCTCAGCTTTCCCGCATTCAAATCTATAGCGGTGCAGCTAGTAAGTGAGGGCTCACTTTCTAAAATATGACAAGTTTTCCCGCCGGGAGCAGCGCAGGCATCGAGCACTCTTAGATCGGGCTTTAATTGTAATAAGCCAGCGACCAGTTGTGACGCCTCATCTTGCACGCTGACCCAGCCTTCGGCAAATCCCGGGATGTCAGCCACCGGAGACGGTTTAGCCAGATAAATCGCTGTATCGGCATAGTCTCCCGCCATGGCCTCGACGTTGGCGGCATCGAGCAGCATTAGAAACTCTGCTCTGGATTTTTGCAGTTGATTGACGCGCAGGGTCATGGGCGGTCTCAGATTGTTGTTTTGCAGTATTTGCTCAGCCTGCGCGGGCCATTGGCTACTAATTTCTGCGAACAACCAGGCCGGGTGGGAGTGCAAAATAGAGGGCTCCGCGCCAAGCAAGGCCTGCTCGATCTCCGGCTTCTTTCTCAGATAGTTTCTAAGAACGGCATTAACCAGCCCCTTGGCCCACCCCTTCTTAAGAACGACGGTCGCAGAGACGGCCTCATTGATGACTGCATATTCTGCTACTTCCAGCTCGCGTAATTGGTAGAGGCCACAGATCAATAAACATTTAATATCTTTGTCACCGGCCTTCAATGGTTTGCTCAGCAAAGTTGAAAGAATATTTTCCAGCAGCATAAACCAACGACAGGCACCGTAGCAGGTTTCCTGAATGAGGCTGAAGTCAGTCTGTTCTTTAACTTTGCTCAGATGAGTAGTTAATGAGCCTCGACCGGACAGAAGATCGCTCAATATCGTGGCGACAATTGCTCTGCTGTTCGAGGAATTCATTTCAGGAGAGTTTCTGATGCGGAAAAATGTTTGCCAATTTCGAAACAGGAAGGTCGTGAATTGCGCACATCATGCACAGACATGTCTTTCTTGCCCGGGAGTTGAACTCGCTGAACTTGTAGCGACGAATCCAGACAAGAAACGCTGAAACTATCTTTCGCCAGCGAGATAATGGTGCCCGGGTCGAATTTATGATTCTCGGGCAAAACTTTTGTAGAAAGTATTCTCAGTCTTTGACTGTCCAGGAAGGTGAAGGCAGGATTTCTGCCGACGCCCGCTCGAACTTGCCGGTCAATCTGTTCCGCCGGCAAATTCCAGTTGATCAGGGACTCTGACTTTTCTAACTTCGCCGCGTAGGTAGCGGCAGAATCGTCCTGTTTTACCGGGGTTTCAAGAGTTTTCCTGAGATTCTTCAGGGTATGCAGCAGCGCTTTTTTCCCGGCATCTATCAGTTTGTTTTCAAGATCAACTCGGGTATCGCTGGCCTTAATGTCCACCGATTCTGTGTTTAACATGTCGCCGGTGTCGAGCCCCTCATCCATCTGCATAATAGTGACACCTGTCTCCTTGTCTCCGGCCAGCAAGGCGCGCTCAATTGGCGCGGCTCCGCGCCAACGCGGAAGCAATGATGCGTGAACGTTTATGCATCCGTATTTTGGAATTTCGAGAATTTCCTTGGGGAGTATCAAGCCATAGGCCACAACAATTAACAGGTCGGGTTTAAGGCTGGAAAAAATTTGTTGCTGCTCAGGCGATCTGAGACTGGATGGCTGGTATAAGGGAATGGCATTTTTTGTCGCCAATTCTTTAACCGCGCTTGGCTGTAATTTCTTTCCGCGGCCTGAGGGTCGATCAGGCTGGGTATAGGCCGCGACAATATCGCAGTCTGACTCCAGCAAGACAGACAAATGAGCGGCCGCAAAAGCAGGGGTGCCGGCAAAACATATTCGTAATTTTCCCATTAGATATCAGGCAGACGCTTTATCTTTATGCTCTTTCTCGAGCTTGCTTCGGATTCGTTGTCGTTTAAGCGGGCTAAGATAATCAACAAATAGTTTGCCATTCAGGTGATCGATTTCATGCTGTATGCAAGTCGAGAGAATTCCCTCAGCGCACAGGGTAAAATTCTCGCCGGCCTTATCTTGCGCAGTCACCCGGACAACGCTAGGCCGGGAAACGGTTTCGTAGAAACCAGGCACAGACAGGCAGCCTTCGTCATATTCAAGTAGCTCATCCTCAATTATCTCGAAACTTGGATTAATAAATGCTTGAGGACTATCCTTATTTTCCGATACATCTATTACCAGCAATCTTCTATGTACGTTTATCTGCGTCGCAGCGAGCCCTATTCCTTCTGCAACGTACATGGTTTCGAGCATATCTTCGATCAAGACTTCGAGCGTTGCGTCGAAAACAGATACGGGCTCAGCTATTTTTCTTAGTCTGGGGTCGGGGAATTCCAGAATTTGCAAAATTGACATAGTCTCGAAAGCCTGGTGAAAGGTATAAAGTTCAGTATGTGAACTGCTTCAAGCGATAATTATACCGTATTGCTAACATATCAATGCCTTTTAGCGCGGAAATTTAACAAATGAAAAACTTGGGAATTAAACAGACATTGATAGCTATAGAGATAAGTGCCGTAGCCCTAATATTGTCTACGACCAGCTTTGCTCAAGCCGGCCTCTTGCGGGATGACTATGCGCAAAGCTATACGGTAGTTGAATCCGACACTTTATGGGATATTGCCGGCAAATTCCTGCAAGATCCTGAACGATGGCCCGAGATATGGAAACCAGACGGCTATCTCGACAGCCCCAACCTAATCTACCCCGGCGACATACTTAGCCTGAGTATAGCCGGGGGAAGTCCCAGGATATTGATGCAAAGAGGCGACCGCTTAACGCGGCAGTTGACTCCCCAAGTGAGAGAGATACCGCTGGTCAGCGCTATTCCGGCAATTCCATTGGAGGCGATTGAAAACAGCTTCAGCAAGAATAGAATTGTTACCCAGCAAATGTATGACGCGGCGCCCTATGTAGTCTCCAATCTTGGCGACAACCTGATAATAGGCACAGGCGACGAAATCTATGCCCGAGGCTCCTGGCCGGCGGGAACCAGTTCATTCGAAGTGTATCGAGGAGGCCGTGTCTACAAGGCGGAGAACGGCAAAGATATGCTTGGCCTGGAATTGGAATATTTAGGCTTTGCCAGCATCACGGATCAACCAGCCGCCGACCTGCGGAAACTATTAATAAACAACAGCGCCAAGGAGATCAAGGTTGGTGACCGCTTACTTATTCGGGAAGAGCCTAGAATAGGCGCAACCTTGTTTCCGACTGAGCCGTCGTCCCGGATGGAAGGTCAGATTATTGCTTTTCTGGGTGAAGAATCACTGGCATCGCAACTGGATACGGTGGTGGTAGATCTGGGCCTTAGGGATAATCTGGCAGTTGGTGACATATTGTCAATTCAGCATGAAGGAACCCGTATCACCGATGAGGTGGAAAGAGGCCGAATGCCGCTTCGAAAAAGGATCGCGACTTACTTCAACCGGGATCGACTTCAAATTCCGGGCAAGGAAATAGGCACGCTATTAGTCTACAAAACGTTTGCGCAGCTAAGTTATGCGGTAATTCTTTCCAGCACCGAACCCGCAGAGCTTTTCAATAAAGTGCTCAGTCCGTAAAAACTAAAAGCAGCAATAAAAACAAGCAGGGAAAGGCTTGCGATTAAAGCGCCCGCAATGAACCCATAGAAATCGTCGTGCCATTGATCAAGGATGAACTATGGACACCGAAAACGTCTCTCAATACCTGTCCCTTTATCACGGGACCTCCATTTCTACGCCGGTGTTTGCGCGCTTACTGAGAGAATTTGGCACACTGAACAGTGTTCGGAACCTGCCGCAGCAACAACTTTTAAGTCTGGGTTTTGCGATCGCGCAGATTGTGGATTTGCAAGGCGGACAGCAAGATACTGCCGTGCGGCAATTAGTGGAAAGGGACTTGATCTGGGCGGCATGTCCGCAGAACTCTATAGTCACCTACGAGTCGCGTTACTACCCTGCTCTGCTGAAAGAAATTCAATGCCCGCCCCCCTTATTGTATGTAGTGGGTCAGAAAAGCAAACTCATCACTCCTCAATTCGCAATCGTTGGTAGCCGTAAATCCAGCAACTACGGAAAGCGCAACGCGTACTGGATGGCGAATGAGCTAAGCCAGGCAGGATTGACTATCTGTAGCGGTATGGCGAAGGGTATCGATTCCCACGCTCATCAGGGAGCGCTTGATGCGGCATGTCCCACCATCGCGGTAGTGGGAACCGGCGCAGATAGAATATACCCGGCTTGCAACAGCAGACTGGCGCAGCAAATCAGCATGGAAGGAGCGATAGTATCTGAATTTCCACTGGGAACAGCGCCCCTCACGTATAACTTTCCGCGTAGAAACCGAATAATAAGTGGCATGAGCCTGGGGACACTGGTGGTCGAGGCAAGCGCTAAAAGTGGCTCCTTGATAACATCTCGCTTTGCCATGGAACAGAATCGTGATGTGTTCGCATTTCCCGGTCCAATCACCAGCCAAACGAGCCGCGGCTGCCACAGCCTGATAAAGGATGGTGCAAAATTGGTGGAGAAACCTGAGGACATACTCGAGGAACTGGGCCTGGATCTGCGGCACACTCCGCCCGGCGAAGAGCAAGCAGGCGGCGATTCAAGTGGTTTGGAACAAAAGCAGCAAGATTCAATTCATCTTGAGCAGCAGATTTTGCGCACAATGGGATACCAGGGTTGTGTTATGCAGGTGCTGCTTGAAGACACGGGGATCGGGCTCCAGCAGCTAAATATGCAATTATTGCAACTGGAAATGCGGGGACGGATTATCACGGAAGCGGGAAGATATTTCAGAATCAACTAAGGCCATAAGGCATTTTGCTCAGAGGCCCCCAAGTTTTCTTGCATAGACAGTCGGTCTAATGTAGTTTCCCCGTTTCGTAAAAAACTGAAGGACTTTATCGCTATGAGCAATCCATTTGTCAGTATCCTGATGGGGTCGGAATCTGATTTGAGCATCATGCAAGGCGCGGCGGATGTGCTCAAGCAATTGCAGATAAAGTACGAAGTCAAAATTACGTCGGCGCATCGCACGCCGGCAGCGACTCAGGAATACATAATCGACGCAGAAAGTCGTGGATGTCAGATATTCATCGCCGGGGCGGGATTGGCGGCTCACCTTGCCGGGGCAACCGCTGCGCATACAACCAAGCCAGTGATCGGGGTTCCAATTAACTCTGGCCCTCTAAACGGGCTCGATGCACTTCTGTCTACGGTACAGATGCCCAGCGGAATTCCAGTGGCCACGGTTGCCATCGGCAATACCGGCGCCAAGAACGCCGCCTATCTGGCCGCTCAAATACTCGCCCTTAGTGACGCAGAATTGGCGCACAGGGTCAGGGCCGAGCGCACGGCGAATGCCGAAAAGGTGAAGTCTCAAGATCAAGCCTTACAGTCCTCAATTCAGTAATTTCTAGCGGCGGGAACTCCCAGTGAGCGAGCTAAATCTCCAGCGAGCTTGTGAATATCTAACACAAGGCAAGGTCATAGCCTATCCCACAGAAGCTGTCTGGGGGCTTGGCTGCGATCCGAATAATAGAGACGCGGTGGAGCGAATTGCGCAGCTGAAAAAGCGGGAGATTGGGAAAGGTCTGATCCTGGTCGCCGCAAATATCGATCAATTGGGGACGCTGCTTGATTCACTGAGTGAGGAGCAAGTCGCTACCTTAGAGGCCGGCTGGCCAGGGCCGGTGACCTGGTTGATCCCAGATCCACGCGACATAATCCCAATCTGGATCAAGGGCAATCATCAATCGGTTGCCATACGCGTAAGTGCGCATCCAATCGTGCAGAAATTGTGTCTGGAATTCGGTTCCCCTATAGTGTCTACCTCTGCAAACACGGGTGGTGAGCAGGAAATTAGATCTAGATTAATACTTCAGCAACAATTTGCCAGTAGCATTGATTATATTGTTTCCGGTGAGCTCGGAACCCAGTCCCGGACTTCCGAAATAAGAGATCTTGTTTCAGGGAAAATAATCCGGGGCTGATCAAAACAGTCCATTTTTCGAACGGCACGAGGATGTAGCATGAATTCAGTCAATACCGAACAAGTAAAAAAATTCCTGTTAAACCTGCAGGCGAGTATATGCAGTGGCTTGGAGCAATTGGACCCGAATGCCGACTTCCGCACAGACGAATGGGGCCGAGAGCAGGGGGGCTCAGGAATAACGCGGGTCATTGGCGATGGGGACGTGTTTGAGAAAGGCGGGGTCAATTTCTCCCATGTGTTTGGCGCATCGATGCCGGCCTCCGCAACGGCGACAAGGCCAGAGTTAGCGGGTAGAGCCTATCAGGCGATGGGCGTGTCATTGGTGATTCATCCGCTAAACCCCTTTGTTCCAACCTCTCATGCGAATTTTAGATTGTTTGTTGCCGAGAAAGAGAATGAAGAGCCAGTATGGTGGTTTGGCGGTGGCTATGATCTCACGCCGTATTATGGCTTCGAAGAAGACTGCGTGCACTGGCATCAACAGGCGAAGCAAGCCTGTGCCGAATTCGGCGACGAATATTATCCGCGCTTCAAACAGGAATGTGATGAGTATTTCTACTTGAAACACCGGGACGAACCAAGAGGTATTGGCGGGCTGTTCTTTGATGATTTTAATGAACTGGGTTTCGAGCGCTGCTTCGCTTTTGTACAATCCATGGCAAAAAGTTATCTTGAAGCCTACTTGCCGATTGTGGCCCGCCGAAAAGACATGAAGTACACGGAAAAAAATAAGCAATTCCAGGAATATCGTCGCGGCAGATACGCGGAGTTCAACCTGGTCTATGACCGTGGCACGGTATTCGGACTACAATCCGGCGTTGGCCGGATCGAATCTATTCTTATGTCCTTGCCGCCGGTAGTTCGCTGGACCTACGACTGGCATCCTGAAGCAGGAAGTGAAGAAGAAAAACTGTATACGCAATTTCTGCAACCCAAAGACTGGGTTTAACACATGGAAAATCAATTCACCCCATGGTTACAGTCAACATTAGGAAGTAGCACAGGATAACCGTGCCTGACTCTCACCCTCTTTCTCACACTGTTTCTTACTATGCGGTAATCGGCAAGCCGGTTACGCACAGCAAATCGCCGCTAATCCATACGCTATTTGCCCAACAGAGCGGGCAAGCTTTAGTGTATGAGGCCATTGAGGTAGATGAAGATAAATTCGAGGCATTTGTAGCAGACTTTTTTAGCAAGCAGGGTGCGGGACTAAATATTACCGTGCCCTATAAGGAAAAAGCCTTTGCTCTGGTCAATCGCTGCTCGCCCCGGGCAACTCTGGCGAAGGCCGTGAACACGCTGTTTCTCGATGAGGAGAATAAGTTGTACGGTGACAATACCGACGGCTGGGGTTTGGTCACCGATATTAAGCTGAATCATGGCTTCTCGATAAAGGCCAAACGAATCCTCATTCTCGGCGCAGGTGGCGCGGTGCGGGGAGCGCTAGGGGCGTTGGTTGCCGAACATCCCAGCAGTATTTCAATTGCAAATAGAACCCTTTCCCGAGCCGAGCAACTGTGCCATGAATTTGCACACTTTGCCGAGCTGACGGCCCATACCTACCAGACAATCGGGAGCCAGCAATTCGATTTGATTATAAATGGCACTTCCTTAGGCCTAAGCGGGGAGATACCCCCCATCAACCCAGAGCTAATAGCCGCGGATGCTTGCTGCTATGACATGATGTACGGCGATAGTGATACAGCATTTGTAAGCTGGGCGAAAAAGCAGGGAGCTGCGCTGTGTCTGGACGGGCTTGGCATGTTGGTGGAGCAGGCCGCCGAAGCCTTCACTATCTGGCACGGAACGCGACCGGATACCGCTTCGGTGATTGCTCATCTAAGAAGCAGATGACCGATTGCTATCGGGCGTTAATAGAACCCATTGCCTGGAAAAATTCCGCATAAAATCAGGCTAAAAAAAAGGGCTATCGGTTTCGCCGATAGCCCTTTTTTTTATTCGTTGAAGGAGCTAGTGTTCTACCGCTTCCTCATGCTCTTCCCCATGAAGGTCATTGGGGCCAAGCGCGACTGCATCACGGTCATGTCCCATGTACTGATAGCGGGTACCAGAAACATAGCTGCCTTCTGCAACCATAAGACCGATAAGCAGAAGAAGTACTACCGGCGGTCCTAATATAGTTAAAACCAGTGCCATTCTCTCCCATACCACATGCATAAAGACGGCGACGATAAATCCGGCCTTCAAAACCATGAAAAGAATAACCAAAGTCCAGCGCGTAGCGCCCTGTGCATCAAAATAATCGACCAGATAAGAACAGGTACTCAGAAAGAAAAGTAGTGCCCAAATCTTGTAGTAAATCCCAAGAGGATGTTGTTGACCTGCTTCAGATGACATCTCTGTCTCCTCTTACAATAAATAGAAAAATGCGAAAATGAAAACCCAAACAAGATCCACAAAGTGCCAGTACAAGCCGGCGATCTCTACGATCTCATAACCTTTTTTGTCGTAGTGCCCTTTCTTGACCTTAAAAGCCACTGTTAACAAATAGATGACCCCGGCGCTAACGTGTAAACCGTGAAAGCCGGTAATCATAAAAAAGACTGAGCCAAATTGCGGTGCGCCAAATGGGTTGCCCCAAGGCCGCACACCCTCATCGACGATTAATTTGGTCCACTCGAAAGCTTGCATGCCAACGAAGGAAGCGCCAAACAGGGCCGTAATACACATCAGCCAGAATGTTTTTGCTTTGTCCTTGCGATAGCCATAATTCACCGCCAACACCATGGTTCCTGAACTGGTTATCAAGATAAAGGTCATGATAGCGATCAGAATTAATGGAATTGGGTCACCACCGAAAGACAGGGCGAAAATTTCACTCTGCGGTGGCCATGGCTGCGTAGTAGACAGACGCGCGCTCATGTAGCCGGTCAGGAAGCAAGTGAAGATAAAAGTATCACTTACCAGAAAGATCCACATCATGACCTTACCCCAAGGCACATGGTGAGTTTGTTTATCGGCGGTCCAGTCGTTGACCAGGCTTTCTACGCCACGGCTCTCCGCTCCGTCTAATGCTGCTTCACTCATCCTTATTTCCTATATTAGTTCTGTAATCTTAAAAATTTGTGTACTTATGTATTCGACAACACAGCGAACATCAGCAACCACACGATTAGCAAGAAATGCCAATACAGTGTGCAAAGCTCGATACTCAGACGAAGATCTTCTGTCTTCCCGCCGGAAAGTAATCGAATTGAACTCTTACTCCAAACCCACAAGCCGCCCAGTAAATGCAGAGCATGTAATCCAGTCAGCAGATAGAAAAACGAATTCGCCGGGTTGGATGTCACATAATGACCAGCTGCCTGCAGGTCTTGCCAGGCAAGCAGCTGTCCCGCAATAAAAAGAATGGCAAACACACCGCCACCGATAAATGCAGTCATAATGTTTTTTTGTTTGCCGGCAGAGACAGTACTTCTTGCCCACTGAAAAAGAACACTGCTGATAACCAGCAAGCCAGTGTTTATCCACAGCTGCGATGGCTCGGACAAGGGTGTCCAATCCGGCAACTCCATGCGCACGTAATAGCTCACAGTGAACATGGAAAAGATCACGGAAGCGATAACCAGGAAAATTACCAGAGCTACCTTTTCGGACGCGGTATCGAATACGCCCTCAGGATCCAAGCCTCCAATAACTCCCTTGTGCTCCCACGGCTTTTCCGTCAGGGCTTTAATCAGACTCATGTATTTGCCTTTGACGCATCTTGATCAGGATCGAAATGTACCTCATCTGCCGTTGGCTCTTCACTCTCAGGGGTGTTCTGAGGGATAAAGTCCTGATGTGCACCGGGCACACTGTAATCGTACGGCCAGCGGTAAACAGTGGGTAATTCATCGCCCCAGTTGCCGTGAACCGGCGGCGTATCGGGCGTTTGCCATTCCAGTGAAGCGGAACCCCAGGGATTCTGATCCGCTTTCTTGCCGTTGCGCAGACTCCAGAAAATGTTGATGAAGAACAGAAGCTGCGAAGCGCCAACGAACAGAGCGGCAATCGTAATCGTAGTATTCAAATCATTTGCAGACTCGGGAATGAAATCGGTAGTACCCAGGGCGTAGTAACGACGCGGGACTCCCAGAAAGCCGAGGTAATGCATTGGCAGATAAATCGCGTAGGTACCAAGGAAGGTACACCAGAAGTGAAGTTTAGCCATGCCTTCATGAAACATACGGCCGGTGACTTTCGGATACCAGTGATACAGCGCAGCAAACAATACCAGTACAGGCGATACACCCATTACCATATGAAAGTGAGCAACCACAAAGTAAGTATCGGACAGCGGCAAATCGATAACCACGTTTCCAAGGAACAGACCCGTCAAACCACCGTGGATAAAAGTAAAGATAAAGCCGATGGCGAAATACATAGGGGCATTAAGCCGGATATCGCCTTCCCACAAAGTGAGCACCCAGTTGTAAACCTTCAGTGCCGTGGGCACGGCAATGATCAATGTGGTGGTAGCGAAGAAGAAACCAAAATAAGGATTCATGCCACTCACATACATATGGTGTGCCCATACGATAAAGCTCAAACCGCCAATGGCGATAATTGCCCATACCATCATGCGATAGCCGAAAATGTTCTTGCGAGCATGGGTTGAAAGCACATCAGAAACCAAGCCAAACGCCGGCAATGCGACGATATAAACTTCCGGGTGGCCAAAAAACCAGAACAGATGTTGGAACAGGATTGGGCTGCCGCCGTTATAATCGAGCGGAGAGCCTGACTCGATAATGGCTGGCATGAAGAAACTGGTCCCCAGCAGCGTATCGAATAGCATCATCACTGCAGCGACCAACAAGGCCGGGAATGCGAACAGGCCAAGAATCGTTGCTACAAATATTCCCCAAACAGTTAGAGGCAAGCGCATCATGGTAAGCCCACGACATCGAGCCTGTAATACGGTGGTGACATAGTTAAGCCCGCCCATCGTGAATGCCACGATAAACACCGCTAATGAAGCCAACATCAAGACTAGGCCAGTATCAGAACCGGGCGTTCCCGCCATAGATGCCTGTGGCGGATAAAGCGTCCAACCTGCCCCCGTCGGCCCATCGCCAACAAAGAAGCTGGCCATCAATATCAGCACCGATAACAGATACACCCAATAACTAAGCATATTCAGAAACGGGAATACCATGTCCCGTGCGCCACACATCAGAGGAATCAGGTAATTACCGAACCCCCCTAGAAACAGCGCCGTCAGTAGATACACCACCATAATCATGCCGTGCATGGTGACCGACTGATAATAGGAGCTGGGGTCAATCAAATCAAAGGATTCAGGAAAACCCAGTTGCATGCGCATTAAAAGCGATAACACTAATGCCACAAGTCCAACAGCGATCGCTGTGCCGCCATATTGAATGGCGATTACCTTGTGATCTTGGCTCCAGACGTATTTTGTAACCCAGCTATGTGGATGAGAGAGCTCCTGCTCTTGATCAGCCAGTGGCACGTAAGCCATTAAAACCTCCTAACCTTATAATCTTTGTATCAGCCGTAACCGGCTAAATCTGTTAAAAATCTGTTCTAAACTCAAATAAATTCGTTGCAGACTTATCTCAAGGTATTGATATAAGCCGCTACGTCTTCAATCTCTTCAATGCCAGACATGGCAGTAGACATGCCAACCATCTGCTCGCCGTAGGCGTCATTCCTGTGTAAACCACGAATACCCGCGCGGAAATTGCTTATCTGAGTAACAAAATACCAGTCACTCATTCCAGCTAATGCAGGCGCGTCGGTGTACCAGGTGCCTTTTCCGTTATCGAGGTGACAGGCGGCACAGTTACGATCGAAAATTAATCCCCCGTTTTCGATATCTCCGCTGACAGTGTTAGCGGCTGGAGTGCTGGGAAGAGAGGCAATGTAGGCGGCCATATTGCGAATAGCGTTATCGTCTGCCAGGGTTCGTGCCATGGGCACCATCGCCTGACCGTTGGTATCGCCTTCGCCGCCGCGGACACCCTCTTTAAAGTACTTAAGCTGTCGCTCTATATACCAGGCTGACTGCCCGGCCAGCTTGGGGCCGTTTAAGGCTTGATTACCCTCGCCTTGTGCACCGTGACAGCTGGCGCAAAGGGTAAATTGGGCCCGTCCAGCGGCAATATTGGGCGCTGCCATTGACTGGGTTTCGGCAAATGTTGCTTGCTGAGCTATCCAATCGTCAAAATCGGCTTGGGTATCGATCACCACAGAGCCACGCATGGCGAAATGGCCGATACCACATAATTCTTCGCACAGGATGTCGTAGGTCCCAATCTTGTTAGGTTCAAACCAAAGATAGGAAATCATGCCCGGCACCAAATCCATCTTTACCCGAAATTGTGGCACGGTGTAATTATGCAGGGTGTCATTGGAGCGCAGTAATGCCTTAACAGGCTGTCCAATGGGGAGATGCATCTCTGGCCCAGCGACAACGATGTCATCCTGACCCCTGGGGTCTTCGACATTGATACCGAAAGGGTTGGACTCTGTTACCAGCTGGGTGTCGGCATAGCCAAGTTGGCCATCTGCACCAGGATAGCGGTAAGCCCACTGCCATTGCTGGCCCATGACTTCATATTCCGTTGCGTCTTCAGGCACCGTGACGATCTGAGCCCAAACGAACAGGCCCGGCGCCAACATGGCAACAACCCCAAGCGCGGTAATGGCTGAGAGCCAAACCTCCAGCTTGTGGTTTTCCGGCTCATAAACCGCTTTATGGCCTTCTTTCTGTCGAAATTTGTAAACACAGTAAGCCAAAAACAGGTTTACTGAGATAAATACAAATCCGGTGACCCAGAAAGTAACATTGATAGTGAAATCGATTGATCCCCATTCGGCGGCTATATCGGTAAACCACCAGGGGCTGGCAAAATGGAAAATAATAGATCCAATAACCAGAAGAAAAATAACGACCGCTAAAGCCATAAACCCGTATTCCTTCTAAAATTTACAAACGTGTTCCCGCAGACAAGATGCGTTTGATTGCATCGTTGTTCAGCTGAAAAATTAAATTTTTGCTCATCGCGTTTCAAGGAGCCAAGCAGGAGCTAAAAAAGCCTCAGCTTACCTGTGAGCCAGTTCGTAGAACGGCTCAATAAGGAAGTTTGGTTCCAGTGATATCCCTAATAATTATTATTAATTGGATGGTGCTATTTCCTCTCATTAAATGCCCGGAATTCACCGATAATTCAAAGAGGTTTCTCACACCCTACGCGCACCGGCATGCTATAGAAAATTAACTAGCGCCGCAAGGGTTTTCAGCCCTTAAAGTAGGTAAAACTTGCGCGACATCAAGCAATTTTGACAGCTTCCTGTCAGTGCCGAATTGCAGGCAGGAATTTGACAAATAATCGGCCAACAAATCTGCAAAATCATTATCGGAAGGTTGGTCAATAATCTTGAGATTGTGCGCTAAACATGTTTGAATGCCCGCGCTCTGAACTGAGAGATATCGGATAGTTGTTCGCAAGTGTTATACTCTGCTGCAACTACTGCTCCAAAAACCGCAAATCTATTTCTATAAAGTTGGCCCGTGACTGAGATTATTTCAAGCCCCTCGACGACAAGTTGGCGCGATTTCTATGAAATGTGCAAGCCGCGGGTTGTCATGTTAATGATATTGACCTCTTTGGTCGGTATGTTTCTCGCCGTTCCCGGTATGGTTCCGCTGGATATTCTCATCCTGGGCAATCTGGGCATAGCCCTGGTCGCCGCATCGGGCGCCGTGGTCAACCACTTGATCGATCGCAAGATCGACATGATGATGAAGCGCACACACAACAGGCCTCTGGCTCAGGGTCGGGTTGCACCGATACAGGCAACGGTGTTTGCAATCTCCATCGGTGTTCTCGGCATGGCGATCTTGTTATTTTTGGTAAATCCACTGAGCGCCTGGCTGACACTCGCTTCCTTTGTGGGGTATGCCTTTATTTACACCGGCTATCTTAAGCACGCCACGCCGCAGAACATCGTTATTGGGGGCCTTTCCGGCGCTATGCCGCCCTTACTGGGATGGGCGGCCGTAACCGGCACCATAGATGGCGATGCATTAGTTCTGGTGTTGATTATCTTCGCCTGGACACCCCCGCATTTCTGGGCACTGGCTATTCACCGTAAGGACGAATATGCGAAATCCGGCGTTCCAATGTTGCCGGTCACCCATGGCGAGCATGTCACCAAGGTGCATATTATTATTTATACGCTGATGCTGGTCGTGGTCAGTGTAATTCCCTATCTCTCAGGCATGAGCGGTCTGCTGTATCTATTAACTGCTCTGGCGCTGGGCGCCGGGTTTATCGCCTGGTCCGGGACGCTGATGTTCAAGCCCAAGCCCAGCACCGCGATGGACACCTTTCGTTATTCCATTGTCTATCTGGCGGTGCTGTTTATCGCCTTGGTAGTCGATCACTATCTGGTCTGAGCTCAAGCAAGCCATGAAACTTACTCGCAGAGGCAAGAGTGCTGTTATCGCATTTGTTCTCTTCGATTTGGCTTTGGCTGTAATTCTGCTGGATCTGTTTCAGTTAAGCGCCTCTCGTGAAGCCGAATTGGAGTTGCGCGAACTGGGCGCAACAATTTATCCCGAGCCGAGACCTCTGAGTGATTTTGAGCTGAGGGACCAATTTGGCAATTCATTCACCGCCAATGATTTTCTCGGGGGCTGGAGTTTAGTGTTCTTTGGTTTTACTTCCTGCCCGGATATTTGCCCCTTAACCATGGCAGAGCTTAAGCAATTTTATCGGGCGCTAGAGGTTAGTGAAACCGACAAGCCCCGAATAATTTTAGTCACTGTAGACCCCGCGCGGGATACGCCAGAAGCAATGGCAAACTACCTTGATAATTATAATGAAAACTTCATTGGGTTAAGCGGTGATGTCGATTCTATTTCAAATCTGGCTACGCAATTGTATGTTGCTCAATCCGGAGGGCCTTACGACGAAGCGGCTGGCGCCGAAACGGCAGAGTTACATAATCATACCGAAGATTCCAGTACCCCCGGCTCTACATCAGACTATCTCATTAATCACAGCGCGCATATATCGGTAATCAGCCCCCAGGGCGAAAATTTCGCCGTGATGCGCCCCCCGCACAGAGATCAAGATATCCTCAAAGCCTTTCAGCTAATTACAAAGCACTAACCTGTGTTCGACTTTGATTTTTGCGTGCCTTGAAAAAAGTACAGCGCTAAAAAAATCAACGTCGCTATAACAACAATAGTTGGCCCGACGGGCAGGTTAAAATAGAATGCAGAGCCAAGTCCCAGGACAACGGAAAGAACGCCAATACAGCTGGCCTTTACCGCCATTTGTTCGGGAGTTTCGGCCAGTTGTCGCGCTGCCGCCGGAGGAATTATTAGCAAAGAAGTTACCAGCAGAACACCGACAATCTTCATAGAAACGGCAATTGTTAAGGCGATCAGCATTACCAGAATTAAATTAAGCCGATTGATGTTAGTGCCTTCTATTTCCGCGAGTTCCGCATGCACGGTTATAGATACCAACTCGTTCCAAAACGTGTAAAGCACTACCGCTACCAAAAACACCACGGCCAATATCCAGACGAGGTCAACGCTTGAGATCGTCAGCAGTGCGCCAAATAGATAGGCTTCCAGATCTACCCGAACGGAATCGGCTAAGGCTAGCACCACGATCCCGAGAGCCAGGCTGCTATGGGCGAGAATGCCCAGTAGTGTGTCGGTGGATACCGAGGTTTTCCTGTCCAATACGGTAAGAATAAAAGCAAACAGCAAGCAGCTAATGATAATGCTTAGTTGCGGATTGCTCCCGCTTATCAAGCCTATTGCTATTCCAAGTAAGGCCGAATGGGCCAAAGTATCTCCAAAATAAGACATGCGGCGCCATACTATAAACGAGCCCAAGGGGCCCGCCACCAAGGCCAAAGCCACCCCGGCGGCAAGTGCATAAAGCACAAAGTCGGTTGTTAACAGAGCCGTAATTGATTCAATCATTTTCAGGCGCCCGAATATTGCCGGTGATGTCATGCTCGTGATTGTGATGATGGGTATAGATGGCAAGGTTTTGCGAAGCACTGGCACCGAACAAATCAAGATAGGCGGGGTCCGTGCTGACATGTTCAGGCTTGCCATGACAGCAGACATGATGATTCAGGCATATCACTTCATCAGTGGCGGACATGACAAGGTGTAGATCATGGGAAATCATCAACACGCCACAGCCTTTTTGTGTGCTGATTTCACTAATTAATTGATACAGCTCCGCCTGTCCAGCCAAGTCAATGCCCTGCGCTGGCTCATCGAGGACCAGCAACTGCGGCTTGCGCAGCAAGGCCCTGGCCAGCAACACGCGCTGCAATTCTCCCCCGGATACAGAGGAAAGCTGCTGTCTTCCGAGATGACCTATATTCAATTCGCGCAAGGTTTCAGTGACCAGCCGGCCATCGTTCCTGTTGGCCAGCTGCAAGAAGCGAATTACAGTCAGGGGCAAAGTGGGTTCAATGTGAACTTTCTGCGGCATATAGCCCATGCGCAGAGAAGGTGTATGAAACAGGGTTCCGGAATCGGCGAGAATCAGGCCGAGAGCAATTCGAACAAGCGTGGTTTTCCCGGCGCCATTGGGACCGATAAGGGTAACAATCTGTCCGCGCTCAATAGTCAGGTTTACATTCTCTAAAACTTTGCGCTCGCCAAAACTCTTGCAGATAGAATTAACCCTAAGCAATACAGAATTATCCGTATCAGGGTTATTCGAAACAGGCTTGTCTGAATCAGGCGCTGGCATTTGTTCCTTTGGTACTCGAAAGATAAATTGGTACTCGAAAGATAAAGTGGTATTCGAAAGCTAAACGGGTATTCGAAAGCTAAAAGTAATGTTCGGGCCCAGACAAAGCGCTTCCGTAGGAGCCTGCCGGACAATGGGTTATCATAGCATTGATGTCAAATTTTCGACCGTGACCGAACAACATGCACAAAATACTCTTTTGTTTGCTTCTCTGGGGATCGTTTCTTCCAAACACCTGGGCCGACGTAAATATCACAACAACTATTCGGCCATTGCAGCTAATTGCTGAAACTATTGTGCAAGATCATGGCACGGTTACCGCAATCATTGCGGCTAATCAATCCCCGCATCATTACGTCATGTCCCCATCAAACCGGCTAGCACTGGCAGAAGCCGACCTGTTGGTATGGATTGGGCCAACATTTGAAACCTATCTGGCTGATTTCTTTGTGCCATTGAAGGATTCCCGCAAGCTTCTGACGGTGTCAGAGGACGAAAACTTGATCCGACATGATATTGTTCCCGGCCAGCTCGACGCGCATTTGTGGTTGGATTCACGCAATGCTGTGTTAATAGCAGAATCCATTAGCCGGGCAGCGAGCGAACAGGATTCAGCCCATGCCGCAGTATTCCGTGAAAACCTGAATCGGTTTAAGGCAAGTATCGATAGCCTGAATATTGAGATAGAAGCCGCCGTAGCGGCCTCGCCCCGAGCAGGATATGCGGTTTATCATAATGCCTACCAGTATTTCGAAAAGCAGTTTGGACTGGAGCATCAATTCGCGCTGCTCAGGAACCCGGAAGTTCAGCCGGGTATCAGGGAAATCGTAGCCGTGCGACGGCGCTTTGCAGAAGAAAAGCCTCGCTGTTTGTTGCTGGAGCCAGATTCAAATCCGGATTTAGTCGCCACCGCCGTGGCGGGGCAGCAATTAACCACGCTGACAGTAGATCTACTGGGTCACAAGGTTTCTTCGCATCAGGCGGCGACTCAATCTGGCTACATAGAGTTGATGAAAAATGTGGCGAATGACTTCGTAAGTTGTCTCTATTAATGGGCCGCCGCGAGAATTAAAGGAAAAAGGAAAACAAGTTGGCTGAATCCAAACAACTGGTTCTGGTAGATGGCTCTTCCTATCTATTCAGAGCATTTCACGCCCTGCCTCCTCTGGTGACCAGCACCGGCCAGCCGACGGGTGCCGTGAAAGGCGTAATTAATATGATACGCAGTCTGATCAAGAGCCATGCAGACAGCAATATAGCCATCGTTTTCGACGCCAAAGGGAAAACATTCCGCAGCGAAATTTACGCAGAATACAAGGCGCACCGACCGCCAATGCCGGACGAGTTGCGCTCTCAAATTCAACCGATTCACCAGATAATCGTCGCCATGGGGCTGCCGCTGCTGATCATCGACGGAGTAGAAGCGGACGATGTTATTGGCACTCTCGCCAGACAGGCAAGCGAAATTGGAGTGGACACACTAATTTCCACCGGCGACAAGGATCTGGCGCAATTGGTTAACAGCCATGTCACGCTGATGAATACCATGACCAATGAATTTCTCGACAGTAATGGCGTAGAGAACAAGTTCGGCGTAGGACCCGACAGAATCATAGATTATCTCGCGCTTACGGGGGATAAGTCCGACAACATCCCGGGCGTGCCGAGTGTCGGCCCGAAGACAGCGGTAAAATGGCTGCAAGAATATGGATCGGCAGAAGGCATTGTAGAACACGCCGATGCCATAGGAGGAAAGGTAGGTGAGCGACTGCGAGAGAGTATTGATCTGCTAAGGCTTTCCTATGAACTCGCTAGCATAAAGATGGATGTTGAGTTGGAGATAAAAATTCCGCAGTTGGTTCGAGGCGAAGAAGATCAGCAAAAGTTGCATGAGTTGTTTTCTGCAATGGAATTTAGATCCTGGGTTAAAGACCTCGAAGAAAATGGAATAGTAGGCAGTACCGAGGGTGCGGGGCAGAGTAAAGGTCGCAAAGCGGATAAGCAAAGCGGAAAGGACAAGCAAAGCGGAACAAAAGGCGAAACAAAAGACGAAGAAGATCAGGCGCCAATTTTAATTGCCGCAGAAGATATCGAATATTCTGCGGTACTGGATCAGCAAGATTTTGAACAACTGTTAGCCAAAATTAATGCAGTGAAAAAATTTAGCCTAAGCGTCGAATCGACAGGCGGGCATTTTCTTGAGGCAACTCTATTAGGCTTGGCGTTCAGTGTCGAAATTGGAAAAGCATTTTATATCCCCTTCGATCATGTGTATGAAAATTCGCCACAACAACTCGATCGAGCAACAATTTTAGCCAAATTAAAACCCATTCTTGAAAACCCGGCGATTACAAAAGTGGGATACGATCTCAAGCATTGCGGTCACCTGCTTAAGAATTATGAAATAGATTTGCAGCCAACCAAGTCAGACGTTCTACTGGCATCCTACGTGGTGAATTCGGTGGCGAGCAAACACAAGCTGGGGGAGATCGCACAAAACTATCTCGGCGTTTCAGCAAAAGAGTTAGGCGATTTGCTTGGAAAAGGCAGGAATAAACTGGGCCAGCAAGAAGTTTCCATACAAGAGTTTACACCTTACGCCGCGGAAAAAGCGGATCTTATATTGCGCTTATCGACAATCCTTGAGCAGCGGCTTTTAAACAACGGGCATTTACTGGGCCTATACAAATATTATGAATTGCCCCTGATACAAGTATTGCGAACCATAGAGCGCAACGGCATTCTGCTTGACAGTATTTTATTGGCAAAGCAAAGTCAGGAATTGGGCAAGCAGCTTGCCAAATTACAACTTGCGGTGTTCGAGTTGGCGGGAGAAGAATTTAACCTGAGTTCTCCCAAACAACTGCAAAGCATATTTTATGAGAAGTTGCAGTTGCCGGTGCTTAAGAAGACCAAGACCGGCCAAGCTTCAACGGCGGAACCGGTGCTGCAAGAGTTGGCAAAAGAATATGAATTGCCGCGCTTGATTTTGCAACATCGGTCGTTGAGTAAGTTGAAATCCACCTACACGGACAAATTGCCCTTGGAAGTAAATGCCAAAACGGGCCGTATCCACTCGTCTTTTCAGCAGGCGGTAACGGCGACCGGCCGGCTTTCATCAACCGATCCCAATTTGCAAAATATACCGGTACGCACGGCCGAAGGGCGTAAAGTACGCCAGGCATTTATTTGCGCAAAGGGATACAAATTAATGGCGGCCGATTATTCTCAGGTAGAATTGAGAATTATGGCGCATCTATCGAAAGACGAAGGCTTGCTTAAGGCCTTTTCCAATGGCCAGGATGTGCACAGGGCCACGGCGGCTGAAGTATTCAATACCACCCTGGAAGAAGTGAGTAATGATCAGCGCCGCAGCGCCAAAGCAATAAACTTTGGCTTGATCTATGGCATGTCTGCTTTTGGTCTGGCGAATCAATTGGATATCTCTCGGCACGACGCGCAGCAATATGTTGATCGGTATTTTGAAAGGTATCCCGGCGTAAGAAAGTATATGGATGAAACCCAGGCACTGGCTGACGAGAAGGGCTATGTGGAAACATTGTTTGGTCGCAGATTATATCTGCCCGATATTCACGCTGGTAACGGAATGCTAAGAAAAGCGGCCCAGCGGACCGCGATCAATGCGCCCATGCAGGGAACGGCAGCCGACATTATCAAGCGGGCGATGATTGATATCGATCACTGGCTGGCCATGGGAGAGCTGGACGCCAAGATGCTATTGCAAGTGCACGATGAGCTTGTTTTTGAAGTGAAGGAAGAAGATCTGCAATTATTAATCGAGGGAGTTAAATTTCGAATGACGACGGCCGCGTCCCTGAATGTTCCGTTGCTTGTCGATGTTGGTGTTGGAGATAATTGGGATCAGGCTCACTAGCAGGCTGTTGAAAAACTCACAGCCGGCACAATACGGCGTTAAAATTTGGCTCAAAATGCTCATTTACACCGTGTAAACTCCGCTTTTTCGCCAAATCTTGCCTTGTCTTGCACTCGCCTGAGAGCTTTTCAAGAACCTGCTAGGCTTCGTCTACTTTTTGGCTCTGCTCTTGTTCGGGGCTTTCATTCGGGTCTGCTATGGTTAACCACTGGGTAAGTTTGGCGCGCGCTTCCTCAATGCCAGAATTTTTAAGTGAGGAGAACAGTTGCACCGAAACGTTGTCCAGGCTCTTTACTTCTTGCTGCACACTCAATAGCGTATTTTTTGCCGCACCGCGTGTAAGTTTATCTGCCTTGGTGAGCAAAATATGCAGCGGCAATCCCGATTGCACCGCCCACTCAATCATCATCCGGTCAAATTCCTTCAGCGGATGGCGAATATCGCTAAGCAAAATCAGGCCCGTCAGGACATCGCGTTTGCGCAAATATTTTTCCAGCTCTTGCTGCCATTTATCCCTGACACTCAGTGGCACTTTGGCAAAGCCATAGCCGGGCAAGTCGACCAGGTGCTTGTTATCGCCGAGGCTGAAAAAATTAATCAGCTGAGTTCGGCCCGGCGTCTTGCTTATGCGAGCCAGGCGGTTTTGGCCGGTAATGGTATTGATGGCGCTCGATTTCCCCGCATTAGAGCGGCCGGCAAAGGCCACTTCTGCGATACTCCCGACGGGGCAGGCGCTCAAAGTGGCGGCGCTGGTCACGAATTCGGCTTGATTAAAGTTCATTGTCTTGGCTTGGGTCCTGTTTTCATCAACGATCATGCTCTAAATCCAGTGGTCCCCGCAATTCACACAGGGGTCAAATCCAGACATTATCAAAATCGAGGCTCGTAAAATCGAGGATCAATAGAGTCACTGCCTAATTTGCGTTATAATTCGCGGCCGCGATTTGTTGAGTTATTTAGCGACTCTAACGTTGTAGAATTAGCTATCGAACGATTAAAGGTTCAAGCTCTCAAATCACAGCGCTCAATAGTACCGCATCTGGAGTCACCAGTTGTCGATAGAGAGAGTGTTTACTCACTATTAGAGCGAGCTAAAAGACGGCGCAGTTTAGCTGAATTAAACTTTTTATTTGTAGTAATACCGGGAAAACCCATGAAGAAACTTGTAATTGCTCTTATTTCCGCTGTTTTTAGCGGCTTTATACCCAATCTGGCTCTGGCTCAGGGCGATGCGGCGGCGGGTCAGGCGAAATCGGCACTTTGTGCCTCTTGCCACGCAGCCGATGGCAATAGCCAGATCGCTACCAACCCAAAATTAGCCGGGCAGAATGCCAGCTATATGGTGAAGCAGCTTAAAGACTTTAAAGCCGGAGCGCGCCCCGGCGTTACCATGTCGGCGATGGTATTGTCCCTGAACGAGCAGGACATGGAAGACATCGCCGCCTGGTATGCCTCACAGAAGGTTACTGTGCAGGGTGCCGATCCGGCCGCGGTGGCGCTGGCAGAAACCCTGTACAAGGCCGGCAATAAAGACATTGCCGTGGCGGCCTGCTCGGCATGCCACTCCCCCTCGGGCAAAGGCAATGCACAGGCTGGATTTCCAGCACTCAGCGGTCAGCACGTAGCCTATACCTTGCTGCAGCTAAAGGATTTTCGCTCCGGCGTTCGGCAGAATGACCTTAGCGGGATGATGCAAACCGTGACCGAACGGCTAACGGACAAAGAGCTGGAAGCGCTTGCCAGCTATGTTTCTGGCTTAAACTAGGGTTTTACCCGGGCCTGGGCAGAAAATACGCTGAGTAGCCCTGAGATTGCATCGACAGAGATGGCGGGCAGTTGCTTGCTGTGATAATGTTTTTTTAATCAGGTCCTCCTGAATCAGAGAGAATCGACGGAGTCGGATAATGATGAAACGAGCAATGATGAAACGAACAATGATGAAACGAACAATTCAAATTTTAACCTTTGCACTGCTAACGCCCTTGGCGTTTTCCAGTTTCGCACAGATCGAAAAATACGTAGCTGGGACTCACTATACCGAGCTGCGCGCTCCGGTTAATACCAAAGACTCGTCCAAGGTCGAGGTATTGGAAGCGTTTTGGTATGGCTGCACCCATTGCTTTAGATTTGAACCACTGCTTGCCAATTGGGAAGACACAAAGCCTGACGACGTCGATTTTGTGCGCTTTCCAGCCATGTGGAACGCCCTCATGAAAATTCATGCACAGGTGTATTACGTCGCCGAGGCGCTGGATGCACTGGAGCTGCTGCATGACCATATTTTCGATGCCATCAATATAGAGGGCAATCGCCTGCAGACCGAGAAGCAAATTGGCGAGTTGTTTGCCAAATATGGGATCGATGAAGCCGCATTCACGGCGGCCTTTAATTCATTTTCCGTCAAAACCAAGGTCAATCAGGCGGAAAAGCGCATGCAGGACTACGAGATCCGCAGCACGCCGAATATGATCGTCAATGGCAAGTATCTGGTAACCACGGGTGAAAACGTGCAAACCCAGGAAGCCATGCTGGATGTGGTTAATTTTCTGGTGGAAAAAGAGCGTCGCCTGCTAGCCAGCTCCGGCGAGTAAGCCGCCCTCGGCCAGGAATAACCGAGAGATACTCGGGACACTGCGCCAGGTAGAACGTCAGAAAAGTAGCGAATTAAAGCCATCTCAGGCCTCTGTGAGATGGCTTTTTTATTGCCTGACGTTCTGGCAGGAGATCACTGAAGGAGATCATTGAAGGAGATCACTGAAGGAGATCATTGAAGGAGATCACTGCCTGAAATAGTGTCCGGGCAAGCCCTGGACGCCTTCGCTACTCCACCCTCCGACCCTCCGACCCTCCGACCCTCCGACCCTCCGACCCTCCGATTCTCCGACCCTCCGATTCTCCGACCCTCCGATTCTCCGATTCTCCGATTCTCCGATTCTCCGACCCTCCGACCCTCCGCGGCCATAAGTCAGGGTCAATATTCAGTCCTTTCTTATGCTGGATAGAACTATTTTGCCGATATAAGCGTCTTAAGGCAGGGTTTTAATACTTTATTCAATGGCTTAGCTTGGCTTAGAGTTTAGTCCGGCGCCTGGCTAAGCTCGGCTCCAGCTAATCCCTAACAACAGTGCCAATCCGCGGAGGCAAAGCGACTACTTCACCAGCATGCTCTTGAGCGCGTATTCAAAAATAGTCGCACCCTATATGTCCAGCTTCCCTGTCAGCAATCCACAATGGCGTGATCAACTCCTCGCGTATCTTCCTTTGCCTGTTAGAACATTATTACAGGGCGCATCCGGCCGTGACCTGATTAAAAAAATCGAGGCTACCGTCTTGCTTCGCGATGGCAAGCTGTTCGATCTCGAGTCCAGAAAGTCTTTGCCGTTGCCCCAGGGTAATGATGCCGAAGCGCTGGCAAAAGCCTGCCGCGCCTTATTGGGAGAAGAGCGGAAAGAGCAAGCCGTTCTGTTGCTTTTACCCGCGAGTGAGTTTGTCGCTACCACTGTGCACATACCCGGCATAAGCAAAGAGAGCTTAATTCCAGCGCTTAAAATACAGGCCAACAGTATTCTCCCAAGCTTCGAAGAGCCACTCTCGCTGGCAATCAATCCTAAATCCGCCGAATACAATGACGAACATATTGCGCTTTGGATTAGCGAAAAAAGACAGTCCGAACTGTTTGCCGCATTCGCCGAGCAAGGGGTTTTTCTGGCCGCAATTAAGCCGAGATTACTAAACCTGGGATCTATCGACGAAGGCGCGCTTAGCCGCATCGTCGATGACGATGCAACCTCTGTCACTTGTGCCGTGCTAAACAGCGGCGTTTTACAAAAATGGCTACAGCTTAACAAGCGGGATCTGGAGCAAGACTATTTTCAGCAGCAGTGGCAGAAAGCCAGCGCATCCGATGCGTCGAACGCGAAGCGAATAGAATTAAACAGTGAGCAGGACTATTTTGACCTTACGGACAAAAACAGCGGCCAGGATTATTGCTTCTTTCCTTGCGGGGCACTTGATGCCACGCGCAGAGCGGAAAAAGGCAAACGTTATATCGCGGCAGTAGCGGCGGCGATCGCCTTATTGTTTATTGCTGCCATACCGTTTATTGCACAATCCCTGGAATTTCGATCGCTGGCAGCAAGTCTGGAGGCGCAACGGCAAATGTCCAGCACGGCACGCGACGACCAGGCGGCGGTGGTGAGTTTTGAAAACCAATGGGGGTTGATCAATGATTTTCCGGAACAGCGAATTCGAGATGCCATGTTTACCCTGCAAAACCTGCTTAGTCCGGACGTTTTGACCTCCCTGGAAGTTTCTGAAGGCCTGATAAAAATTCAGGGAACCAGTGCCGAGCCGCAGGCAATTCTGCAACGACTGGAACAGGACCCGATGTTTACCGAAGTAATTTTTTCCAGAGCGACCAATAACAGTCGTTACTATATTGATCTCCGACTCAGCACAGTCAATTTCGAAGGCTATATGGTGCGGTACTTTCCTGATGAATAAGCCTAATAAATAGGCCCGATGAATAGGTCTAATAAAAAGACCCGATGAATAAAAAATGCAGATATCGAAACGCGAACGAAATATTCTGACAATGGCCGGCGTGGTAGCGCTGGTATTTGTGGGCAGCAATGTTTTGCCAAGGGTGCAGAATTTGTATGTGGCCAGAAACGAAACCATCGAGAGCGTTCAGCTGGATATCGAACGGGAACAACGATTGATTGAAAACACGGCAAGCTGGCGAGAAAGACGGGTAGAAGTGGAATCGATGATCGCCGAACTGGAAACGCAGATATTCGAAGGTGAGACTATTCCAATCGTCGAGGCCAATATTCAGCGCGCCCTGTCTCAGCACGCCAGAGACTCAGGCATAACCGTTAGCTCTACCCGGCTGGCGGAAAGAGTGGAATCGCCTCACTGGCTGTTGATTAGCCAGGAAATGTCATTCCGCACCAACGAGGCAGCGAACAGCGTAAGCTTTCTGCAAAAAATGCAAGACTCTGCGCCGCGTCTTCGGGTGACAGATTTCAGTCTAAGTCGAAGTCGAAACCAATACAGCGGATCAATTACCGTGGTTGGCTTTGCCCGTAGCGAAGGATTGCCTGGCGATTCCGAGCCCGGTCGATAAACAGCAGGAACGAGAATGATATTGGCTATGCCTAAAATACAGAAAACAGAAAGAGTCGCGCCGTGATGCCCAGAGCCATGACATTGCCCGTTTTTAGTCAGCTGCTGGAGCCCCAGGGAATAGTCCCGGCCCAGGACTTTGTCGAAACCGGCAGACTGGTTTTCGATCAGTTGCCCGGCATTGAACTAAGAGCGAAAATTCGCTTCATCCTCGATACACAAGTCCGCTTCGATCAAGGCACGGAAGATGAAGTGCGGCGCTTGATGCGCCATTGGCGCGCCGAGCTGTCGCCGCAAATGGACAGCAGCGATGAGGACATCTTTGTTTCAGGCTTTGAAGACGACGAGGCGCTTACGGATCTGGCCTCGGAAGCTCCTATCATCCGCCTGGTGAATCATTTGTTTGCCCGGGCACTGGATCTGGATTCCAGTGACATTCATTTCGAGCCGAATGAAAACCATCTCGATATTCGCTGCCGGGTCGACGGCATCATGACCCGAATCGAGAGATTGCCGATCAAAATTCATACCGCGGTAGCCTCGCGCCTGAAGCTGATGGCGAAACTCGACATCGGCGAAAAGCGCTTGCCACAAGATGGTCGTATCGATTATCAAATTGGCAGCAAGCATCTGGATATGCGTGTCTCGACCTTGCCAGGGGTGCACGGCGAATCTATTGTGCTGCGCATTCTGGATAGAAGTAACACCGCCGTCAGCCTGCAGGCGCTGGGAATGCCGGAGAATATTCTGGCTCAATATCAGCGCATTATCACCCAGCCCCATGGCATGGTATTGATTACCGGGCCAACCGGCAGCGGCAAGACCACCACCTTGTATGCAACCCTGGAAAAAATTAGTAACGAAAAACAAAAAATAATTACCGTCGAAGACCCCGTCGAATATCAGCTCGATGGCATTACCCAGATTCAGGCCAATGCAAGTATTGGGCTGAGCTTCGCCGAAGGACTTCGCTCTATAGTGAGACAAGACCCCGATATCTTGATGATCGGAGAAATTCGAGACCACGAGACCGCCGAAATTGCGATCGAATCGGCGCTGACCGGGCATCTGGTTTTTTCAACCCTGCACACCAACGACGCCGCGGGGGCCGTAACCCGGCTACAGGACATGGGCGTGGAAGGCTATCTGATTAGTTCCAGCCTGTTAGCCATCCAGGCACAACGTCTGGTCAGACGAGTCTGTACGGAGTGTGAGGACACCCGACCCCTTACCGAAGATGAAGCCACGGTGCTGGAAATTGAACAGGCGAGCTGTCCGCAAGTTCAGTACGGCAAGGGCTGCGAGCGATGTGGACAAACCGGCTATCGAGGACGGGTTGGCTTGTATGAATTATTGGTGATGAGTGATGCCATTCGTCATCATATTGCTACCGGCGCCGATGCCAATATTATTCGCGATGAAGCGGTTAAGGAAGGCATGAGAACCCTGCGTCAGGATGCATTGGAAAAACTCAAAAGCGGATTGACGACGCCAGAAGAAGTGGTGCGGGTGACGCGCGCGCTATGAGGGCCATGTATTTCAAATATCAGGCGCTGGATGCCGAAGGCAAACTGCTCAACGGGCAGTTAAATGCCGATTCTGAGCGCGAAGCGCTGCGCCTGTTGCAAGGCAAAAACCTGACGCCGATTAAAATTCAGGAAGCCAAAGAAGTGTCTGAGCGGGTCAGGCGCAAGCGAATTTCCCCTGCCAACGTGCTGGATTTCACCAACGGACTTTGCACGTTGGTCGAGGCACGCGTTCCAATCGACCGCTCCCTGCGCTTGCTGGAAGGGATAACCGAATCCCCGGCGATGCGCGAGCTGGTGCTAGGTCTTCTGCGCGAGATTAAAGAAGGTAAAAGCCTGGCGGAAGCGATGGAAAATCACGCCAATGTGTTTAGCAAGATGTATATAAATATTGTGCGTGCGGGTGAGGAAGGCGGCATTCTGCATGAGCTATTGCCCGACCTCGCAGACTATCTCGAAACCAGTGCGCGCACGCGGCAGGCGATTATCTCGGCGATGATCTATCCCATTGTGTTGTTGATTACCGGGGTGATTTCGGTAGTGCTGTTACTGGTGTTCGTGATTCCACAATTTGCGGCCATGTTTGAAGATGCCGGCACCGCCATTCCAGCGTCGGCGGCGTTTCTACTTTCCCTGAGTGCAGGCATACAAAGCTACGGCTATCTGCTGCTGGTGTTTATCGCGCTGTTGGTCTTCGGCTGGAAGCGACTGGATAAAGACCCTGCAACAAAATTGAAAAAGGATGGTTTCCTGCTTTCACTGCCAATGCTGGGCACGCTCATCTTGTACAAAGACTGCGCGGTGTTTGCCCGAACCCTGGGCGCGTTATTGGGGGCAGGTATCCCTCTTATTCGCGCCTTAAAAGTGGCCAGAGAAGTCATCGCCAATACCGTGTTAACGAAACATCTTTTACAGGTTGAGGAAGACGTTCGCGGCGGTGCAGGCCTGGGACTTTCGCTGGAGAAAACCCATCAATTTCCAACCCTGTTGCATCAATTGGTCGCCGTGGGTGAGGAGTCTGGCCGCACGGCAAGCATCCTGCTCAAATCGGCAGCCACATTTGACAGCTATGTGCGTAACCAGATTTCAAGTCTGGTCGCCGCACTACAGCCTGCTCTAATCATAATTCTTGCCATCGCGGTAGGTGGTATCACCATCACTATGTTGTCAGCTGTGTTCAGCATGAACGCGGTGGAATTCTAAAAACCGGAGACTATTGTGAAGCTTAAGCACAATGCATTAATGAGCAAAAAATTGCTGGCGCTTATGGCGCTCAGTTCAGTGCTGTGTTCCTGCACGCTGCTGCAAGCGGATGGGCGTGAGCCAACCGCGTCGTCCTCTGCAAATAGCGCCAATGCCGGCCTGAGCGTCGCCGCTCAGGCGGCTCAGACTGAAATGCCCCTTATCGGCACGGCCATCTCCGATGAGCAACAGGCCCTGATCGACGAAATTAATCGTGATGGTGACGCACTTCAGTTCGATGGTTTTCGAGACACCGTTCCCGCCCCCGAGCAACCCTCCGGCGAAGACGTGGTTGAGCTTAACTATGAGCAAGTGGATCTTCGCGTGGTGTTGGAAGAACTGGCCGAGGCGCTGGACATCAGCATTGTCATCGATCCCAGCATCGATAATAAAGTCAGCCTGCGCACCTCCGGGGTTCGGCCATTGGCGCAAGCGGATATCTGGCCTTTGATACGGATGCTGACACGAGACGCGGGGGTGGTGCTTGACCGGGTCGGCAATATTTACAATGCGCGAAAAATTCAAGGCAGCCTGCCGTTGGAGATTGTCACCGCGGACACACTGGGCCAGGTCACAGCGGCGAGAATCATGCAGGTCACACCGCTCACCTATGTTTCCGCCGAGGCGGCACTGCAGGTGATTGAGCCGCTGCTGGCGCCCGACGGAGAAGTGAGAACCCTGACCAGCAATAACACCCTGGCGATTTCCGCCAGCGAAGCGCAATTGCAGCGCATCAATGCGCTGTTACTCCTGATCGACGCCGATCCCTTTGCCAATCAGGGCATTCACCTGTACCAGTTATTCAATGCCAATGCGGTTGAGGTGGCCGATGAGCTGGCGGATATATTGCAATTGATTGAAGGCACTACCCCGGCCTATCAGGTAAAGGGCATCGAGCGTATCAATGCCATTTTAGTCACCGCGCCAGCCACGCGCGGATTCGATGAGATAACGCGCTGGGTGCAGATACTGGATGCCGATGGACAGGAACAAGTCGAACAACTTTTCTATTACAAGGTTAAAAATCTGCTTGCTGGCGAATTGGCAGAAACGCTGTCTAATGTGTTTGCAGAAGAGGAAGACGATGCGCCGGCAGCGGCTGTCAATCGCGCGCGCGCCGACGCAAGCAATCAGGACACGGCGGCGGCCGACAATTCGAATTCCATCACCGCCGCTGTATCGGCGAACCTCAGAGTAAAGATTGTCGCCGACGAAGCCACCAATAGCCTGTTGATAAGAAGCACCGCCCGAGATTACCGCCAGCTTCTCACCACCATTAATCAGTTGGATGCGGTTCCCTTGCAGGTAATGATTAATGCGGTGATAGCCCAGATAACCCTGACCGATGCCAACAAGTTTGGTGTTGACTGGTCTCGCGTTGCGGCCAATAGCGCGGTGGATAATATTTCTACCAATACCTCAACCGCTTTCCTGCCAGGTGGCGGACTCGGCGGCTTGATGTTTAGTAAGGCCTTCATCGATGGCGCCTCGCAAGTGGATGCCACACTGGAGGCAATTTCCACCAACAACGATGTTCAACTACTGGCCAGGCCCTCACTCACGGTAATCAATAATCAGGAGGGAGAGATTCAAATCGGTTCCCAGGTGCCTTTCGAGCAAGGCGAGTCGATTGCATCGGGGGGAATATCCACCACCAATATTGGCTACCGTGACACCGGTATCGTGCTGTCCATTACGCCGCAGATAAACAACGATGGCATCGTCAATTTGATTATCCGCCAGGAACTGTCCTCGGTGAACAATAGCGCCGCCGGGGTAAACGGCAATCCGGTGTTTGATAATCAGGAGATCAATACCACGGTGGTGGTGCGTGACGGTGAAAACGTAGTCCTCGGCGGTCTTATTCAAACCGACACCGAGAACCTGAATACCGGAGTGCCGGGTTTAAATCGTGTGCCCGTATTAGGCAAACTGTTCTCCTATCAGCAGGAGACCACGGAAAGACGAGAATTGTTTATCGTCCTGCGGCCAGAGATCATCAATCTCAATGAGCAAACCGGGTTACAATACGCGGACATTCTGGATCGATTCGAGCTGGCTTCAGATTTAATCGAAGCGGCGGGTATCTAGGCTGAAAATAAGCCGGCGGAGACAGGCCACAAGGTTAAAGCCAGACGGATAGTTGCAAGTGGCGTTAGCTACAAGCGAAGACAGCTACAAGCGAAGGATAGTTACAAGCGAAGGACGGTTGCAAGTGAAGGACGGTTGCAAGTGAAGGACGGTTGCAAGTGAAGGACGGTTACAAGTGAAGGACGGTTACAAGCGAAGGACAGTTACAAGCGAAGGACAGCTACAAGCGAAGTTAGTTACAGGTGAATATAGTTACAGACGAATAGAGTTACAGACGAATAGAGTTACAGACGAATAGAGTTACAGAAGAATAGAGTTACAGAAGAATAGTTACAGGCGGAAAACATGCAACAGATACCGAAGCAGCAATTGGCAATAAGCACAAGCAGCGAACTGAAAAGCCCTCAGTGCCATCGCGCTAACGCAGGTTTCACCCTGATAGAAATTCTGGTGGTGATGGCGATTATTGCGATGCTGGCGGTGATGGTGGCACCCAATTTATTCAATCAACGCGCCGGGGCGATGCGCGATGTTGCGCTGTCAGAAATTTCCACGTTAGAGGCGTCACTGGATATTTATCGACTGGATGTGGGCGCGTATCCAGACAGTCTCGATGGATTAATGGAAAACGATTCCGACCGCGCCTCCCGGAATGGCCCTTACCTGCGCAGAGGGGTTCCAACAGATCCCTGGAACAATGCCTATGTGTATGAATCAAATGGTCGGGAATTCACGCTGATATCCTATGGCGCAGACGGTTCCCAGGGCGGCGAAGAAGATGACGCCGATATCGGACTCTAGTGGATTAAGCAGCGAGTGCCGTCGGCCCGGTCTTGTTGACAGTGTTGACAGTGTTGACAGTGTTGACAGTGTTGATAGTGCAGTCGGTGTTGTTCTAAAGAATCCTCAGCAAGGCTTGCTCAAAAGTTCTGCCAGTGCCTCGGGTGCTCGCCATAGTCGCGGCTTCACCCTGCTCGAAATCCTGTTGGTGCTCACCATTATCGCCATGGCCAGTGTGCTGCTGGTGCCGAATCTCACCGGCCTTGAAAGTCGCACTTTCAGTGCCCAACTTCGACAGGCGAATTCTCTGCTCAATTATGCACGGCGCATCGCCGTGGTATCAGGCCAGGCCAGCACCGTGAGTCTGACAGTCGGCAGTGAGCAAAGTCCGGCGCAAGAGTCTTCGGCGGCGCAGAACAATATTGTCGGGCAGTGGAATGCCTCTGGCGTCGAGATAAGTTACCGCGACAGCACCGAGCGTGAGATTGAAGTCGAAGACCAAATCGAAATCACCTTCTATCCCGAAGGCGGCAGTACCGGGGGCACTCTGTTTTTTACCCAGAATGAGCGCCAGGCGTCTATTGTTATTAATCCCTTCACTGGAAGAATTACTTCCGCGAATGAAGACGAATAGCCCTCATGCCAGCAATTAAATCCAGTCAATCCGGTTTTACCCTGCTCGAGGTGATAGTGGCGTTAGCCATTACCGGTTTTATTTTGGGCGGCTTATTTTCCCTGGTGGGTGGCAGCAAGCAGTTGTCGTGGCGCTCGGAAGAAAGTCTGATTAGAGCGACCCGCGCCAGAGCGGCGATTAATTTCGCCTTGCTGGAAAATGAATACCACGATGTCGAATTAATCTTGCAAGACAATAGCTACGAAATTCGGCCGCTGGATATTTTGCAGCAGCCAGAACGGAAAACCGAGGCCAGCACCTATACCCTGCAAGTCTATGAAATACTGGATGCAGAGCGTGATGACGTCATCGCCGGCAGTCGCTGGATCCAGCTACAGTTGGCGCAATGAAAACCATGGGGCAGGCACACAGACAAGCGGGCTTTACCCTGGTTGAGATCATGCTGGCGCTGGCACTCACCGCCATGCTGCTGAGCTTGCTCAGCAGCAGCGTCTACATAATTGCCGAAGACTGGAATCGCAGTTCCGATATTCTGGATGAGAGTCTGGACGAAGCGCTGGCGGTGTTGCAAATCGATCGGGCTCTACAGGGGGCATTTCCCCATAGCTACACCAATGAAGAATCCCTCGCGCGGGAAATTTATTTTCTTGGCGAGGATGACTATCTGAGTTGGGTGTCGACTGTTTCCCCACAAAGAAATCCAGGCCTCACAGCGTGGGAATTGTATTCGGTGGACGACGAGGGGGTGTATCTAAGCCTCGCCCCCGCCTTCAGCGATAATCCCGATGAAAGGCTAAGCAATGCCGAGCCGGTATTGATTCTTGCCAACTACACCATGGAATTAAGTTATCTGTACGAAGATTTGAATGAAAGCAAGCGCTGGACCGATGAATGGATCGGTAGTGAAAGGCTGGCCTTGCCCCTGGCGGTGTATGTGCATTTCATTCCGCTGGATGAGGTTGAAGAAGACAAGCAAGCGCTGGAAATAGTCGCGCCTATTAAGAACAACCAACACCGCAGCATTCGAGCACTCGAAGCGGGCCCGGGGCTAAGACTGTAATGCGGCACTACCAACAGCGAGGCTCAGTCATAATAATTGTTCTTTGGACAGCGGTACTGTTGACAGTGCTGGTGACTGCCATGGCAAGCAAGGTACGTTTGTCGGCGAAGACGGCGCTGCATAATCAAGAGGCGGCCGGCCATTGGGCGCAGATTATGGAAGCGGTAAACTTCGCCGAAATGGAATTGATGATGGAGCGTATGCAGAAACCCATCGGCGTAGAACAGGAAACCTCGGAAGAGGGTGAAATATTGAACTCGTCCTATCGATTTAATGGTGAGGCGCTGAGCTTACAGTATGCAGCGGCAGAAAACATGGTGGTTCGCATCTACGATCACGCGGGGAAAATAAACCTGAACCGAATCCCCCGGCGTAACATGCAACTACTGATCGAAAAGAGGCTGGGTGGAATAGACGCCGACCCGGAACAGGTGCAGGATTTATTAGCGGCCTGGACCGACTGGACCGATCTGAACGACCTCGAAGGCCTTAATGGCGCGGAGAAAGACTACTACCTCGATCTGGACCAGCCCTATACTCCGCGCAACAATCCCGAGCTGGATACGGTTGAGGAAATCCTCAACGTCCGCGGGTTCGACGAATTGTTCGCCGGGCTGAATCTGGATGCCGCGTTTACCATCTACGGAAACACACGCACCGTTAATCTGAATGTGGCCACCCGGGAGGCGATGCGATTATTGCCCGGGCTCGATGACGAACTGATCGAAACGATTATTGCCTACCGGGAACGGGAAGATATTAGTAACCGCGCCGAAATTGCCGAAATCATACCGTTCGAAAACTTGCAGCAACTGTCCGCCTGGGTCGGCAACAATACCTCCAATATTTATTCCATCTTCGCCTATCCCAAATTACAGGCAGACATCAATATTAGCGGCGATTCGCTTGCGGATGAAGCAGCCCTTGAGCCGCAGGACCCCGTGCGGCAAGCTTATATGGAGATTGTGGAAGTGCGCAGCTACAACAGCTTGCCGCGGGTATACAAGGTCGATCCCTATGGCAATCTGCCAGACACGGCGCCTGCGCGAATTGAAGAGTACGCTATTGATTTGTGAAGTGCGCCTGGCGGAATCGAAAGGCTTGGTACTATATTATGCCGCACACCTTCCTGCCGCGCCTCGAACCTGCTGCGTCGAGCCCCCATGGACGGGTTTACCATAATATTATATTTCGCTTACTCGCTGCATGATAGGGGGCTTGTAGAGCAGGCCTAAAATTATTTTTTAAGCTTTTTCTTCTGGTATTTTGCGGCTTCTTTTTTCCTTTCTTTTTTGTTAAGGCAAGCTTCGTAAAATCTCTTAACAGAAAGGCCAGCCTGGGACGCCATGCTTTTTACAAGAACAGGGCCGAAAGGTGATTTTGGCTCATCCACAGTAACTTTGTGAAGAAGGGTCCCTTCACTATCTGAAAATTTCCAATGCTGGTGCGAGGTCCCTTTCTTGGGTTGAGCGTCGAATCCGAGTGCCCGTAGCGCCTTGATCACATCCTTATGTTCGAGGCGTGGGCGTTCGGAACTCATCCGAGTTTTTGCGGCACCATGGGGAGTGACAATTCAAACGCGCGTAAAGCTTTATGCATGCCATGGTTAATATGTTTCCGAGCGTGGTGCCAGTGATACTTCAGTCTGTATTCGAGCGGAGCTGGCCGATTCAGTAAATGGCCAGCAAACTCTTTATCTTCACCAACAAGAGCATCCTCAAGATAGTCTAAAATTTGCTCTGTAAGTTTTTCCCTGGCATCCTCGAAAGAGTCTCCTTGTGCTGCCAAATTTAGGTCTATGCAGATAGCTTGCCACTGATTCTCGTGAGTTTCAGCATAGCACCGAACTACTAGATCTTGTGGTCTCATTGTATTGTCTCCGGTATCGGCCCTACATCTTGTGTTACTTTATTGAACACAGGGTTACTTGTAGCTTAAGTATACACACAGCATAGAGTATATCGCAGTATATGGAGATAATGCAGAAAAAGCCTGATCGTAAAAGCTCAGGGCTGGGGATCTATTCAGGACGCTCCACTAACCCGTGTGCCTATCCAGTTTCCACGCCGACTTCATGGTCATGGGACCTACACCTTTGGTTGCTTCCATGGCCAGCAGCTTGCTGTACTTCACCTCATACCAGAGCAGTCCGCTCTTGTCGGACAATCCGCCCAGGGCATAGAACTCCCCTACGCGCATCGCGACGCTCTCGATGTTTAGGGAGACGGTGAAAATATCGCCCTTGTTAAAGCGGCCGATTTCAATTTCATCGGAATTGGTGGTGATAAAGGAGGCAATGGTTTCCTCGGCAGATCTCATGAAAGCAAAAGCAAAATGCGCCTGAATATCGTCGGCCAGAACCTCGACCTCCATTTCCAACACCACATCGCAAAGTGGTTTCAGGGTAGTGAGTATTTCACCCTCAGGGGATTTCACCGTCAATGAGTTAATCTTGCAATCCTGTAACTGAGTCGGCTCTTCTACTTTTTCCTCGACGGACGCTCCCAGAGGAAGGTCTTCGCGAATACTGTGGTAGGTTTTCTTGCTGTTGCAGAAATCTTCATAGTGGCCAACGACCATGTCGCTGTCGCCAATTTCCCGGATCTTGCCCTTGTCCAGCCACAGCGCAATATCGCAAAGTTCTTGTACGTGGAACATTGAGTGACTGCAGAACACCATGGTTTTCTGTTGTTCGCGAAACTCGTTCATACGCTGTACGCATTTTTTCTGAAACGCCATATCGCCCACGGACAAGGCTTCATCGATGACGAGAATATCCGGCCGCACCATGGTGGCGATAGAAAAGGCCAGCCGCACATACATGCCCGAGGAATAGGTTTTTACCGGCCGATCGATAAACTCTTCAAGTTCAGAAAACGCAATGATGTCATGTTCAAGCGCGACGATATTATCGTCGGGCACACCCAGCAGCGCCGCGTTTAAAAAAATGTTTTTGCGCCCGCTAAATTCTGGATGAAAACCGGCGCCCAGCTCCAACAGCGCTGCGACCTGACCGCGGACCGCAATAACCCCGCGGGTAGGTTGCAATGTGCCCACCAGTAATTTCAATAGCGTGGATTTGCCGGCGCCGTTATCACCAATAATGCCCAGGCTCTTGCCATCGGCAACGGCAAATGAAACATCGCTTAGCACATGACAGATTTCGTGTTTCGGTTGGCGCAGAACCAGCTCGAGCAAACGATCCTGTGGTCGCTTATAAATTTTGAAGTCCTTGCTTAGACCCTGTACCGACACGCGAGGCATGCTTTTCCCTATACAATATTCGTTACTAAAACTTACTGCCAACTTTTTACTACTACAACACGTCACCAAACGCCTGTTTGATTTTCATGAATAACCAGCCGCCGAAAAAATAACTCAGCAGGGAAACCGGCACGATTATCGCCAGGTTAATCGGAGAAATAGTTTCTTGCAAAACGATCTCCCGATACAAATTCACGAAGCTATGCATTGGATTCAACAAAAACAGGGTTTTCACAGTCTCGTTCTGGATCATCGTAATCGGATAAATAATAGGCGTGAGGAAAAACCAGACAGTAATGCCCAGTGCGACCAGCTGTTGCAAATCGCGAAGAAAGACACTCAGCGCCGAGAGAATGGAGACCAGGCCCAGGGTAAACAAAAACTGGAAGAAGAAAATAAACGGCAGCCATAGCCACAGCCATGACAAATAGCCTTGGGTTGCCAGATACAACAGCAAAACTCCAAAGCCTATGGCGTGTGTTAGATAAGGAATCACGGTTCCCACATACGGCAGGATCTGCACGGGGAATTTTACCTTGGTAATCAGTGGCGCTTTTTCGATTAACAAGCTGGTGGATTTGCTAATGGCATCGGCGAAGGCGAACCAGGGCAAGTAACCCACCATCATAAACACCACGAAGCTGGTCTCGCCAAAGCCCTCAGGGGGTCTCTGTCTAAACACGTAACTGAACACAAAGGAATAAATAATGATGTGAATTATTGGCGTCAGAAACAGCCACAGAAAACCACCCACAGAGGCGGTGAACTGGGCGAAAAAATCCTGTCGGGCAAAGTTGTGGAAGAGGCGGTAATTGGCAAACGGCGTTAACAGCCATTCGCGAAGCAGTGTGAATAACATTCCTGATCCAGTTTTCATTTGTTTTCAGCCAAGCAAGGCTGGGAATTTAACCATGAATCGATTAAAAAAACTAAAATAACCCAAACCGAGCCCTGCCAAGGTCGGCCCAAACCAAAGTCGACGGCGGGCAGAATTATCCGGCAATTCCTGCTCTAATCTGTACCGCGGCAGATTTCTTCCCAGCCCGCTACGCGTTCTTACGTCCGCTGCCCGCCTAATGCAATGCCTTCCCGGATTCGGTCTCAGTTTCAGTAGCCGGCTCAGCTTCGTGTATCCATGCTGGCCAGATTGTCGTCGGCCACTCGGCCTGAATCCAGCTGTTATGCACAATCGACAACCACTGTCGCAGTTGCTTTCCTTCCAGGGTGAAACTTGCCTGCTCACCATTATGCCCCTTGAAGATCAGCTTAACCCACGCGGCGGGCCGGACAATATCTACCTCGTTCACCAGCCAGCTCGGCGTATCCGCCTGACTTTGAACCGGCCGTTGTTGAGGGATTTGCTCCGCGGCGGCCTGCTGCGCAAAACCTTGCAGTAGCTTATTAGCCTGGGTGTCTCGGGAGGGGTTCTTGATCGCTTCGGGGGACAGTTGTTGCAGCCATTCAAACAACAGTGGCAGCAGACGCAGCAGCAGCCGCTGCGTTACCCAAAGGGTCACGGTCTCTGCGTGGTCGCTTTCGTCGCTTTGGTCTCTTTTATCGCTTTGGTCAATTTTGTCCCCTTCGTCAACTTTGTCAGCATCAGGGGAATCGGAGGTTTCATCATGGGCATCGCGCGTCTGTATTTCACCAATCAGGCGAAATCGATCTTCGGATTCAATGTACTCAACGGTGATGCGTTGTAGCTCACTCATGGGAAAGAATCACCGCTGTGGGGTTTCTAACCAGGTTCCCACTTCCAACATATCATCGGCGCTCAACACGCCAGCTTCGCGCTTCAGCAGCAGCAGGTATCTAACCTGCTCATAACGGGTTCTTTGCAGGTCACGCTCCGCCCGAAATTGATCACGCAGGGCATTCAGCACATCGACGTTGGTGACCGCACCAAGTTCAAAGCCTCTCTGCATGGCAGTAGAGGAAAGTACCGTCGACTCCAGCAATTTATTCGCCGCCTCGATTAAGGTCTCGGCAGACTGCGCCTGCAAATAGGCGGCGCGAACTCTTTCGCTGGCTTCTAGCTGTACCTGTCGCAGTTCACTTTCGGCGATTCGGTGCTGGCTGCCGGCTTCGCTGACCGAGGCGCGATTAGTGCCACCGGCGTACAAGGGGATCGATACATCCAGGCCAATATAGGTATTGTCGGTTCTAAGCTGCGACGCATTATCGAAGCCGACATCCGAGTCTTGTCGTTGCACAATAAAGTTTACTTGTGGCATATAGGCGCCGCGTCTGGCGTCGATACGCTTGTCGGCGGCTTGCACGGCATACTCGCGGGCGCGAATCTGGTGGTTATTTTCCTCGGCCTGCTTTACCCAATAAGTAATACTGTTTTCCAGCGGTGGGATTTGCGCATCCTCACGCAAACGATACAAGTTACCACTCTCTATGCCACTTGCCGAGCGCAGTGCTTCACGGTGTAAAGCCAGCTCGGTTTGCAGTTGCAACTGCTGGGCCTCAACCGCGGCGACACTCGCCTGGGCTTGATATAAATCGGTTATCTGGGCCAGTTGCCGATCATACAGGCTCTGAATTTGATTAAGTTGATTGCTTACCGCGTCCAGCTCCGAGGCGATGGAATTCAGCGCGTCGTCAGCCTGCAAGACATTAAAATATTTCTCGGCCACGTCGGTCAACAGCATTGCCAGCTCGCCGTAATATTGCTCTTCCATTTGATTTTCGAATAGCGAAGCTTCTTTACGGGCGGCGAACGCCTGCCAATTGAACAATACTTGCGTTAACACAAGCGAGTAGCGTTGGCCAGAAAAGCTGCTTGATCCAGAGTTGTCATTGCGATCGTTGTCAGACAGGCTGGCGTTGGCCCGTAGTTGCGGCAGCAATTGACCAGTCGCCGCACGTTTGCGCGCCAAGCCAATATTCAGGCTCTCCTCGGCAATCTTAAGCTTCGGGCTGTAACTGATTGCGGCCGTAAAAAACTGTTCCAGGGTTGTGCCTGCAAGGCTGTTCTCGGCCGCTGCGATTGCGCCGCTAAGACAAAATCCAAAGGTCGCTACAATAAGAGGTTTTAGCATCGCCTTAATCTTCTATGAAGCTACGCGCCAGGGCGTTGGAAAAAGGCTTAAACGCATATTGCAGAAACGTACGTGAACCGGTGTTGATGAAAATCTCCGCCGGCATGCCAGGCAGCAGCACAAGATCGCCTAACTCAGCCATGCCCTCCGCCGTGACTTCAATCCGAGCCACGTAAAAGGAAGCACCGGTTTGAGGATGCTGAAAGGCATCTGCGGACAGATTGATAACCTTGCCAAAGATAGTAGGAGTAGAGCGGGTAAAGGCCGAAAAGCGGATCATAGCGTCGAGGCCAATTGCCACCCTGTCGATGTCCATTGGCGACACCTGCGCTTCGACAATCAACTCGCTGCCCTGTGGCACAATATTGGCAATCGGAGTGCCCGGGCCGATCACGCCACCTACCGTATGGAATTGCATGCCGTTGACAATGCCTTCCACCGGGGCTCTAACCACCGTGCGGCTGACGATGTCCGACAGGGCAAAGGTGCGTTCGGTAATATCATTGAGGTTGGTTTGGGTATCACCAAGCTGGTTTACCACTTCGTTGTGAAACTCTCTTCCCTGTTGAATGATCTGCAAGCGTGCCTCGCCAATCTCAACTTCGGTGGAGGAGATATTGGCGCTGAGTTCCGCGGCCTCGCCTTCCAGTGAGGAAACATTGCGCTGCAGTGCTCTGAGGCGCAACTTGTCGGAAAAGCCCTGGCTAAGCAGTTCTTCCACGTCGCTAAGCTCTTCGCCGAAGGAGGCTGCGAGTTCCTGCTTGCTGGTTTTTAGTGATTCCAGCCCCACTAGTTTTGATTGCAGTTGTTGAATGCGTTGTTCAAGTACCTCGGTGCTGCCATTCAGCGCGGCGCGGCGTGCGTCGAAGATTTCATTCTGTGCCGCAATTTCCTGCTGCAGCTTGCTGGCATCGATAGTCGGCAGTGCCGGGTAACGAACCTCGCTTAACTTGTCTCGCTCGGCAATCAAGCGTGCTTCCCGCGTCTTTAGCGCCCCAAATTGGGCGTTGGCAATCTCCAGTTGTGCCCTGGATTGGGTGTCATCCATTATCATCAAGGGCTGGCCGGCGGATATCATGTCGCCATTTTGAACCTGAATATCACGAATAATACCGCCCTCCAGATGTTGCACCACCTGCGAGTGGGATTTCACCATTACCGTGCCTGATGCATGGGCCGCACTGTCCAGCGGCGCAAAGCCTGCCCACAGGCCAAACACACCGAATACCAGGAAGAAGATCAGAAATCCGGCCCGCTTTGCAGTGGTCATACTGGTATCAATACCCTCGTCCTCGTCAATCGGCGCGGCGGGAGGGGAGTAGTTATTTTCAATTGTTGTCACGGGTATTCTCGTTTTTTACAGTTAGCGGGCGGCGGATTGTGGCACAGCGGCTGGCGCCAGCAAGCTGGCCAATACTTCAGCCCTGGGTCCAAAAGCGACCGCCGCCCCTTCCTTCATTACTAAAATTTTATCCACACTCTGCAACACCATAGTGCGATGGGTAATAACCACAATGGTGCAGCCCTCGGCCTTAATACGTCGAATAGCTTCCACCAACTCTTTCTCGCCTTGATCGTCCAGATTGGAATTCGGTTCGTCCAACACCATCAGGCGCGGGCTATTGTAAACAGCGCGTGCCAGGCCAATACGCTGGCGCTGTCCGCCGGACAACATCCCACCGGCACCACCGATAACGGTGTCATAGCCCTGGGGCAGGCGTAATATCATCTCATGTACGCCGGAGAGCTTCGCGGCAGTGACTATTTTCTCCGGGTCTTGGCTGCCGAAGCGGCAGATATTTTCGGAGATACTGCCATCAAATAATTCGATATCCTGCGGCAGGTAGCCTATGTACGGTCCCAGTTCGTTGCGGTTCCACGCCGCAATGTCGGCTCCGTCCAAGCGGACTTTGCCACTGTAGGCGGGCCAAATACCCAACAGCGCACGGGCCAGGCTGGATTTGCCCGAGGCACTGGGGCCGACAATGCCCAAGGCTTCGCCAGGTTCCAATTGTAGCGACACACCTCGTACCGAGGGGACTTGTGCGCCGGGAGGCACGACGACTACTTGTTCGGCGCTGAGTTGACCCTCTGGAGCAGGAAGGCTCATGCTTTCCCTGTCGGCAGGAATTCCGTTCAGCAATTGACCCAAGCGATCGTATTGCGCTCTGGCGACGGCAAAGCCTTTCCAGGTGCCAACCAACATGTCAATCGGCGCCAGGGCGCGGCCCAAGAGCAAGGAACCGGCAATCACCATGCCAGGAGAAATTTCCTGTTGCAAAGCCAGCAGCGCACCAAGACCCAGCAACAGGGACTGCATCACCATGCGGAAGGTCTTTGAAACGCTGGCAAGAATGCCGGCCTTATTACTGGCGTCTGTCTGCAGTTTCAATATCTTGTTAGAGAGAGTCTCTTGGCGGTGACGAATGTCCTCCGCCATGCCCATGGCGGCGATGACTTCCGCATTGCGCAAGCTGCCATTTATCTGGGCAGTCATACGGCCGGCCTGGGAATTTGCTTCCTGCATTTTCGCGCTGGTGAGCTTTTCGTTGGTGTAGGCCAGGGCCACCATCACGATGCCGGAAAAAATAGCGGCGACGCCAAACCAGGCGTGAAACATAAACATTATGGCAACATAGATAGGAAACCAGGGGGCATCGAAAAAAGCGAACAGGCCATTGCCGGTGAGAAATTGACGCAGGCTGGACAGGTCGTTTATGGCCTGGGCATTGCTGTTCATGCCGCCAGTCATTAAGGCACGCTTGAATGAAGCGTCTGACACCCGCTTACGCAGGCTGGTTTCGATTTTGTTACTGGCAGCAACCAGAATCCGTGAGCGTACCCATTCGAAGCCGCCCAGGGCAAAAGTTAAGGCCACCATTATCAGTGTCAGCATGGTCAGGGTAGACAAGCTGCCGCTGGACATCACTCTGTCGTAAACCTGCAGCATGTAGATTACTGGTACCAGCATGAGTAAATTCACCGCCGCACTGAATAATCCGGCGTACAGGAAGTAGTGCTTCACCTCGCCTAATGCCGCTGTCAGTTCCGGGTAACGCGTCGAGTTTGAATTGTTATTGGGTTGGGCCATTGGGATTACTTTTTCTTTTATCAGCAACGCTGTTTATTGCCGCGTCTGGTTTTTAGTGGATGTTCGTTTTATCTCTTTGCTATGCCGCCTTAAGGTGAGGGGCAGTAGCGGGATTTTCAACCCCGGGGATGAAAATCCATGGCAACTAGTTCTTCGCATCAGCGGCAGGCTAAACAGCTTTGTGCAATTATCCAGTGTTACAGTTCTTTATTTCCCTCGGCGAAATCTTTCAGTGATCGAAGGTCGATTACCAATAAACTTGCCGAGCCGTCACGTTTAACTATCTGCCGGTTTTGCAAAGTCTGAAACACCCGCGTCACGGTTTCCCGGCTCACGTTCAACATGATCGCAATTTCCATATGCGTGGGAGGATTGCTAATGCTCGTCACACTTTGGCTGCCGCCTTTCTGTTCGTCGGCTTTATCACTTATTGCCTTGTCTTTATCGGGCACTAGCACCCAAAGTTGACAGCACACCCGCTGTGCAATATTCGGCAGCCCCAGTAGCGAGCGCTGAAAAGTCATCTGCCGTACTCTCGCCGCCAGCTTCAGGCCCAGCGCGCTAGCCACGCCGGGCGATTTAAGCATTATCTCCCGCAGGCGGCTCATCGGCACGGAAACCACTACCGCCGGCGTCAGCGCAATTACATACTCAGGCTGTGGGCCATGATCGAACAGGCCCAGTTCGCCACAGAATTCACCGGGTTCTACAAAATACAGCCCCACTTCGCGACCATCGATGGTGAAATCCACCCCCTGTAGCCGCCCCTCGAACAGGAAGCAGAGTTGTTCTTCCTTTTTGCCCGCATTCAGCACGATACCCCGCCGCGCAAACTTCAGCAGCGAAGACTGCTGTGCGAGTTCAGTCAAAACCGCTTCAGGCAGCGCTTTGAGAATAGCAAAACTGCTTAATAGCTCGGGGGTTACCACCATCAACGCTTAGCCCTGTCATTATTGTGGAGACAGCTCTCATCGGGCTGGTTCGGCATTATAAGTGCTTGAATTGAATTAGCAAAAGCGCGTATTGTGCTGGCATGTGATTTCAATCACCTGCTTGTTAAAGGCCCTGAGTTACCTTAGCATTTACCTGATTTGGGCGATTTGCCGGAGTTTACACCACCGGACACGCACTAACTGGCCGCCAGGATTAAAATTTTGGCATGAACGGTCTCGGCGTTATTTGATGCCAGAGCACTCTAACTAACACGCTTAACTAACTATGACAAAACAAGTTTTCGTCAGTTTGAAGAAAATCATTAGCCGTTACTGCCTGCTTATTGGGGCGGCGATGGTTTCTGCCGTGGTGCAGACCAGCTATGCGGAGGGCCCTTTAAGCAATGGCGCAGTCACAGACATCGAACACCTTGAGTCAGCGATGCTTGTCGGCAATGTGAGTCTGGTACTCGGCAAAGCCTATTTGCAATCGCCTGATCAGTCCCGGCAGCGGATTACCAGGGGCACACAGGTCAAAGTCAGTGACCGCATTAGCACCGAGGCTAATGGCCACGTATATATTCATTTTGTCGATGATGCCATGGTGGCTGTGCGGCCAGACAGCCGTCTCGATATTGTCAGTTATGACTACAATCCCAACCAGCCAGAACGCTCCCAGATCAAATTCAATCTGGTGAAAGGGGTAACCCGCGCTATCTCCGGCAAGGCTGCCAAAGCGGCTCGGGACCGCTTTCGACTCAACACGCCCATTGCCGCCATCGGCGTGCGTGGCACGGATTTCACGGTCAGAGCCACCGACACCACCGTTCGGGCTCTGGTTTATGAAGGCACCATTGTAATGGCGCCGTTTTCGGCTGACTGCACCTCGGCGAGTTTTGGCCCCTGTGCGGTGAATGCCGTCGAGTTGGCCAGTGAGTCAATGCAAATTATTGAGCTTGACGGCAGCACCCCCTTGCCGCAGCTGTTACCGGCCCCGCTTGTTCGCGATCCGGATATGATGCGCGAAGAAGTCCAGCTGGCAATTGCCAGTTCGGAAGTCAATGACGATGACAAGAACGCCAGCAAGGACGTTTATCTCGAAGGTGTGACATCGACCAAAGTAACAGGCGAAGCGCAGGCCGAAGCGCTGAAAGTGGCAAATGCACCGGAGCCGCAACCCCCCGGGATTCCCGACTTCACGCCCGACGCCGTTGTCGTAGCCCAGGAGTTAACGGCAAGGCAACTGGTTTGGGGGCGATTCTCAACCGGGCAAAGTCAAAATGCTGCCGAGCGGATTACTCTCGGTTACGCCGAAGCCAGCGCAAATCGAGCGGTTACGGTTGGAAATTCGGATTACGGGCTGTTCCGCCTTGAAAATGGCAGCAAGCAGGTTGACAAGGGTTTGGGCGTGGTCAGTTTTTCTCTGAACAGTGCACAGGCCTTCTATGACTCATCCAGCGGTGTGGTCGCCATGCAGGTAGAAGGCGGCAGTCTGGGCATCGACTTCCAGGAAAATCTGTTTAGTACTGAGCTCAATTTAAATCATAGCGCTACCGGCCCAATCGATTTTCTGGCCAGCGGCAGACTCTACGATGGCGGCTATTTTCACAGCAGAAGCGATACGCAACGGATAGCCGGCGCGGTTAGCCTGGACGGAAAGGAAGCCGGTTATTTCTTCGAGCAGCAGTTAGAAGCTGGAAACATTCAGGGGCTGACCCTTTGGGATAGCCAGTAGTCATGTTCACTCTGCAGCAAATCAAGCAATTACCACGCAACCCCATGACTCTGGTGGCGCGCCTAGTGCCAGCCAGTGGTCGGCTATTGATTTTGCTGGTGGCCGCTATCGTCAGCGGCTTACTGTTAGTTGCCTTACCAACAAGCCTCGAGACATTGGAAGAGCGACTCGGGGATCTGGGCTGGACACTGTCGGCTGACAGCACCCCGGAACAGCGCATTACAATCGTCAGCATTGACGAGAAAAGCCTGGCGGAAGTGGGCCCCTGGCCCTGGACACGCGAGCAGATGGCAAATCTGGTCAGCGCAATCGACCAGGCTGGAGCCCAATTACAGTTACACGACATTGTGTATCCGGAAGCGAAGCCCGGCGACGATGTTTTTCTGGCGGCACTGCAATCGGCCAGCGGCGCGGTAATTGCCCAGTTGCCACTTTTGCAATCAAACCAGGCAGTACGAACCGGCACCATGACCCATGCCATGAGCGGCGTCTCTTGTGCCGCTGCGGGCGCAGGCACACAAATTGCCGCTACACAAAATTTTAACGCCTCACTGGGCGTTTTTGCCCCTATTCCCAAAGGGCATATGACGTCGATCATCGCCAACGATGGCTCTGTGCGCAAAATACCCGCGGTTATCTGCGTCGATGGTGCCGCCTATCCCGCACTGGTGTTGAGCGCCCTGTTACAGGCAACCGATAGCTCCAGTTGGGGTGCTTCTCTACAAGCCGGTGATTCGCTGCTGGATTCGGCGCAGGTACTGCGGCTCGATTCTTATCCAGGCCTGGACATACCGCTGGACAGTAGCGGTAACCTGCGAATTTCCTATGCCAAGGACCCTGCGGCCTTTCGTGCAGTTTCCGCGGTAGATGTGCTTAATGGCACTATTGATAGCGCCATGCTGCAAGATACCTGGGTATTGGTTGGCGGCACGGCCTTTGGTATCGGTGATATCGTGCCCACTCCTTATAATGGAGCCACCCAAGGCGTAGAGCTACAGGCACGGCTGCTCAGCAGTCTGTTAGATGTTGCCATGCCCTACACTCCGCGCGGAGCGGGCTGGCTGCTCGGTTTGCTGAGCCTGATTTTCGCCGGCACCCTGTATCTGCTGGCCAGCACCCGTGGTCGCCTCGGCACCTATGGCCTGCCTGCGGCCGCCTTATTGCTGCCGCTGTTGGCTTTGTCGGTACATATTCAACTGCTAAGCAGCCTCGACATCTGGCTCGGCTGGATATTCCCCGCCCTGTTCGGCACCAGCGCAGCAAGCTTGCTGCTATTGCTGGAACAGAGCCGCGTGCGCGAAGAGCGCAGCCGGGTTTATGGCAATTTAACCAGCTATCTCCCCGGCGACATCGCCAAAGAAATCGCCTACAGCCTGCCCAGTTCAAGCATTAATGCCCGCCGCTGTGATGTGACCCTGTTGAGCGCAGACCTGCGAAACTTCTCTGCCTTCGGCGAGGCCAGACCACCCGAGGAATCCGCCGCGGTACTGCACTTCTTCTTTACCCGGGCGACCGAAATTATTGAACGTCACCATGGCAGGGTGCATGAATTTAAAGGTGATAGCCTGCTTGCAGTTTGGGATGGACACGACGCCAAGGCAGCAACACAGGCTCTGGCGGCGGCCGAAGCCATGCAGGCCGACCTGAATAAAAGTCTGCTCGCCAAAACGGCGCCGGCAGGGTTGGAGCCCATGGCACTCGGCATCGGCATCGAACAGGGCCCCGTGTTAATCGGTTCAATTGGCCCCGCGCATCGACGCAGTCATGCGCTGCTCGGTGACACCGTTGGCATCACCTTGCGCATTCAGGAAATGACAGCGGAACTCGCACAACCAATTCTCGTCGGCGAATGCGCGGCGCGTCAGCTTGGCGATTTCGCTCTGGAATCTCAGGGCAGCTATCTGCTGGCCGGCCTTAAAATCCCGCATATTCTTTTTGCCCCGGCGCCAGCGGAATCCTTCAAGCAAGACGACACCGGCAATGCGGATGACACAACCCGCTCCAACAAGAAGGATCAGCCAAACCTCAAGCTGGTAACCGGCGGCCGCCCATAAAGCCTGTCAGGGGCTGAAGCGCCACATGCCCATCAACTTCATTGCCAGCATTTATTGCATGCACCGCCGCTATTCAAGATAATCGCCGCCATGATCAGAAACTCCCAGCTCAGGCGAAAGCTCTTCGGCAGACGTTGCTCGAGTCTTATGAATAGGAGCCTCAAACGCAGACGAATTCCAGCCTCGCTAAAAACGTGGCTGCAGAGATTGACGCCACCGCTGTTACTCCTGTTTTTTTCGCTACCGGTCAGCGCCCAGAACTGTCCCGATCTTTCCACCTTTAATGTCGACGACCAGCCAGACTGGAAGGTACTGGAAGGTCAGCTCGGCGGCCTCATGTCACAATGCCTCGCGAGCTCAGAGTTTTTTGCGCTGTATGGCGCCGCTCAACTGAACAGCGGCAATCTGGCCGGCGCGGCGGAATCCCTGGAACGTGCCTTATTGATCGATCCGGACAATGGCGCGGCGCAAATCGACTACGCCCAGGCCCTGTTCGATCAGGGGCAGTTGTTCCCCGCCTTGGAGATCAATGAACAATTGCTGCAGCGAACGGATCTGCCCGGCAATCTACAGCCAGCCCTGGCGAGTCGTCAGCAAAGCTGGCAAGCCCTGACCCGCCAGCGCAGTTTTCAAGCGGATCTGCTAACAGGCTATGACAATAATTTAAACGGCGCCCCCGACTCCTCACTCTTAGCCCTGACCTTGTCTGGGGATCCTGTACTGCTGGAAATAAGCCCCGAGTTTCGGCCGGTAAGCGGCCCCTACCTGAACATGCGACTGGCCGGGCGCTATCGCCAACTGGCGCCAGATCACCAGCATAACTGGACAGCGGGAATGCAGGGGCGACTGAGCGAAGACTCGAAGTCGGACCTGCTGCAACTCACTACCCGTTACGCCTTCATTCGACCCGATAATGGCCATAGCTGGCAACTGACTGCCGGTTCGAGCCATCTGTTCTTCGGCGGTAGCGCCCTGTTTTCCGGCACCGAAGCCGGCGCACGTTATCAGGCGGCCAGTGAGTCGGTATGCAAACCCTATTATGAGCTGACCACCCAACACCAGCTTTACCACCAGCAAAGCCTGCTCAACGCCTTCGAAAGCAAGGCCAGTGCCGGGGTCAACTGCCCACTTAACAACCGTAATGGTGGTCAGCAGATAACCGCCGAATTCAGTTTGCTGAATAATGCCGCCTTAAAAAGCGGACGCCTCGGTGGCGATCGCGATGGCTGGCAATTTAATCTTGACTGGCAATACCAGCTGCCGCGAGGGGTATTGCGTGCGCAGGTCAACCACACCCAAATTGACGATCGGCAGGGCTATAGTCCGCTACTCGCCAATAGCGCCAAACGAAGCCAGGATCGCAGCTCCCTGTTACTGCAATATCGCGAGCCCCTGCCGACACTGGGCCGCAATGCGACCCTGCTAATCAACGTCTATCACCAGCAACAACAGAGCAATATCTCGCTTTTTGAGACCCTCGACAGCAGCGCCGAAATTGGACTCAGCTGGGGCTTCTAGGCCCCGTGATCAGTGACACACCACGCTTGAAACTCGCCCGCCGCCGCGATTGCGCAAAAGCTGAACAATTTCCTGCAAAATCCTACAGAAAAGAAGCATTTACAAGCAAATATTCCCCTAAACTGTTGTCTTGGGGGTAAAGAGCTTGTAACATTCGCCGATATCTTCTGTTGGTCGTGCTGTGCGCGTACCAATTAGTTTGATGTAATAAGAAATTTCGGGGGATCCCACTTACGTGTGACACCAGTCACAAGCTAAGAGAGATAGCTTGATTACACTCGTTACACCGAAGGTGGGATGAATGCCAAATGCTGGCGCATCCTCATCGGAAACAATAATTTGAAATCGATTTCAAGGAGCACGAACAAATGGCTATAACAGCTGAAACCCGTACGAAGATTATCCAACTGGTAGTTGCAGCGAACAACGCGGCACCAGGCACAACACTATTAAGCACATTGGTTGCCGCATCTGAAGGGGGCGCTTCTCTTGCAGATATCGCCGCCACTCTTACAGCGAGCAGCGCTTTTACTAGCACTTATCCTTCTTTTCAAACGTCTACTGAATTCGCCACAGAGCTTCTTGGCAACTTGGTACCCGAAGCGTCTGCTGCAGGCGTTGCCGAAGGCATCGCTCTGATCGAAGGTATGCTGAATGGTGGCGGAAGCCGCGCTTCTGTTATTCTGGAAGCGGCAACTTTTCTGGGCGCTCTTGCTGAAACAGATGCGGGCTTTGGTTCCTCAGCAGCTCTTTTCAATAACAAGGTTGCTGTTGCGACTTACCACACTATAACTCTGGAGTTGGATATTAACCTGGCTGGGGCACTTACTGGTGTTACCGCCGCTGCCGCTACTGTTACTGCCGCTCGTACCACACTGGATGCCTCTACTCCTGCGGCTATCGCTGCTGCCGCTAAAGTTGTTGCCGATGCTGCTGCCGCTAAGCTTGTTGCCGATGCTAAAGTTATTAGTGATGCCGCTGTCGCTCAAGCCATTCTCGATGCTGCTGCCGCTAAAGTTATTTCCGATGCCGCTGCCGCTAAAGTTATTTCCGATGCCGCTGCCGCTGTCACTGACGCTGCCCAGGCTGTACTTGTCACCACTGCTGAAGCCGCATTGGCTGATTACAACACGGCCGATGCTGCCGCTACGGTAAATCAAACTGCCGCAACTAGCGCCAACACTGCCTACGACACCGCAGCTGCTGATGTAACCTCACTGGCCCTTGCCAATAGCGCCGTAACTCTGGCCGCAACGTCCGCTACAGCCGCTGCTGCTGCTGTTGTTACTGCTGCCACTCAGTCCACTGCTGCTACTACATTATCTAATGCTACTACTGCGACCACTGTGGTGTCAGACAACGCTGCCGCTGCTGCCGCCGTGACTGCCGCTGCGACTGCCGTGACTGCCGCTGCTGCTTCCGTGACTGCCGCTGCGACTGATACCACTGCCGCTGCCGCCGCTAAAGATACTTATTCTTCTAAGACCTTCACGCTCACTACTGGTGCGGATACGGGTTCATCGTTCACTGGCGGCATTAGTGACGACACGTTCACCGGTGCTGAAATTGGCGCTGTTGCAGTTTGGTCCGTTGGCGACGCTCTCGATGGCGGCACCGGAACAGACGTCTTCAACGTCAGCCAGACGGCGGCTATCACAGGCCCAGTTGGTGCGACCGTGGTTGGCATTGAAACCGCAAACTTAACCAGCGCCGCTACAGTTGCTGTTAATGCTTCCGGCTGGACCGGCTTAACAGCCTTGAACATAACTTCTGTCGGTGGTGCAGGTACGGTAACTGCCGCAGCCACCACTGCAGTCACAGCGACCAACACTGGCGCCGGTGCCGTAACACTGGCCAATGGTCTCTCACAAACGGTAACCACTGTTAATAACGTGGCCCTGAGCGGCTCTGTTGGCGCAGTCAGCGCTACCAGCTCGGCTTTGACCGCAGCTACAACTGTTAACGGTGGTACAACCGTAGCCGTTACAGCAACCGGCGTTACAGCAGCCGGTACGATTGCAGTTGGTGCGACCACCGCTGCCAGCGGAGCTGTTACTGTTACATCGACCTCATCAACAGTCGATACAACTGCCCAAGGTACTATTGCAGTCACCGGCGGCACGACAATCAGCATTGACCAGATCGCTGGCAACGCCGTCGGTACTACGACGACCGCTGGTAATGTGACTGCGACGGGTGACTCATCGACGACGGCTGTTACAGTGACCAGCAGCACCGCAGCTACCGCAGTGGCTGGAACTACTGTTGGACGTATCAACGGTACCGTCACCATTGTCGACGGCAATACCGCTACTACGGCTTCTGACACAATTACTGCCGTCACATTGTCCAACTATGGAGATTCGAGTGTCACATCAAATGTGCTCGATACTGTCAATCTGACTGGCGCAACGACCGCTTCTGGCACGCTGGCTCTGAATATTACTGCTGCTGATACATCGACCAGGGCCACCACCCTGACCTTGAACATGGCTGGTGGCAAAGTGGGCGCTATCACAGGTACACAAGCTGATCTTTACACCACTGTGAACGTCGTTTCATCGGCTGCCAGTACGATCGCTGATGTGTCTATTGATACAGCGACTACGCTGAACGTCAGTGGTGCTGGTGTGACTACATTTACAGCAAACGCTAGCGTCCTCGTATTAGCTACCGTTACTTCGACTGGCGGTGGTCTGAGCTTGGGTACTGCACTCGGTAACGACGTTCTCTTCACCGGCGGCACGGGCGTTGAAACGATTTCAATTGGCGCAACCACCAAAGCCATCACCATGGGCGCTGGTAACGATAGCGTGACGATTGGTGCCTCCGCACTGGGAACTGCCGGTAGCGTAGATGCAGGCGACGGCACTGCTGACGTGCTGACGATGACCACTGGCAATGCTAACGCGGCATCAGCTAATGGAACATTTGAAACGACTATCAGTGGATTTGAGCGTTTATCGTTATCAGATTCAGCCGCATCAAATTCAGTTGATCTGGCGAACCTAGACGATATTAACTATGTCACCTCGGCGGGCAGTGCTGGTACGTTAACAATCAGCAACGCATCGAGCGGTTTCAATCTCATACAAACTGCCGCCGCAACGGGTCACACCGTTACACTGGCTAGTTCCTCTGCCACAACCGACGCCATTACGTACAAGCTTACTGGTGCTACTAATATTGCAGCTGGTACGTTAACTGCGAATGCTATTGAAACAATAGCGATAGAGTCTGACGATACAACTGTCCCAAACACTGCTGCTCACACGCTTACTCTTTCAGCGGACTCAGTTACAGCGCTCACACTAACAGGAGATTCGCAGCTAACCTTAACCAACACCAGCACAACGCTAACAAGTGTTGATGCGAGTGGAATGACGGATCAGTTAATTTGGACCACAGGTAACCTGGCAGCAGCTGCAACAATTACCGGTGGTTCTAAGGCTGATACTATTGATGCAACAGCTACAACCGTTACAACTGTTGATTTATCGATGAACGGCGGTGCGGGTATTGACACCATCACCGGCGGTAGTGGTGACGACACGATTACAGATACCTCCGGTACAGGTGCCGCAGGTAATAGCTTGACCGGTGGTGCGGGTAACGACACCATCACTGGCGGCGAAGGCGCTGACACCATCGCCGGCGGCGATGGCAACGACAACTTGGTTGGTGCCGGTGGTGCTGATGCGATTACCGTCTCCGGTAATGACACCGTTGACGCTGGTACTGGTGCTGACACTATTACCATCTCAGCCGCAGCAGCCACCGCCAGCATTGATGGTGGTACCGGTGATGACACCATTGCTGCAGGATTATTCCTAGCCACTGGCCAGACTATCGCTGGTGGTGCGGGTGCCAACACACTGACTGTAAGTGCGGGTGGTGCAGGTACGGTAACTACAACCACTGCCGGTACCCTCACGGACATTCAGACGATCACGGCCTCATTTGAAGATACCACTGTGACTACCGCTGACGTACTGGCATTGGCCTCTGTCACGGGTGTGACGACACTGAATTTGGCCGGTGCGGCGGCTGGTCAGGTAGCGACAGTCACCGGTCTAAACTCGGGCGCGACTGTTGTTAACGCTGATGTCGATGTGGACCTTGTCACTATCGACACAGCCGCAGCAGCAACGCTGACCATGGATCAAAAGACTGCCTCTGCGGGCGCATTCACGGTGACCGATGCGGCCACAGTGACCCTAGTCAATACAGGCGCAGCTGCAGGTAGTTTCGTAGGCGTGGTTCTGGACGCTGTAGATACCACGTCTCTGACCGTTAATGCCTCTACAGGCTCAGGCGCTACTCTCGGTACGGGTGACATCACGGGTACCGATAAACTCGCTACCCTCAGCTCCACCACAACGACTGCTGGCGGCACGGTTACCATCGGCACTGTTGTCGATGCTGACAGCCTGACTTCAATGACCCTTACAGCAGCTGGCGGCAACATTACAGTCGGGACGATTGGTTCAGCGGCGGCGGCTAACAATGCTGAGTTGCTGGCGGCGATTACCCTCACGGCAACCAATTCGGCGAATATCACTTTGGGCGGCACCATCTTTGGTGACAACGCCACCAATAGCACCACTGACCTGGCAATGACCTTGACGGGTTCGGCGGCCTTGGGTTCCACCGTAACGCTGGGTACCATTACCAATACCTTTGGTGCGACTACCCTAAGCCTCAGCGGTGCGGGTACCATTAACTCGACTGCTATGACTGCAGACGACATTACTGTCACGCATTCTGGGGTGGGTACGCATACACTGCTGACTGCCACAGACGACATCACCATCACTGCCGCCAATTCCGGCGCGGTGACATTCACTACCCTGACCCCTGGCACAGCAGCTACAGGTGCTATCTTGGTGACCGCTAGTGGTGCTGGCGCCCTGACCATCGGCACGCTGTCTGCTTCGGCAGGTACGCTGACGGTGAATGGTTCTGACGCAAGTGGTGCCCTGAGCATTGGCCAAACGGCTAACGGCTTTACGGGTGTATCCAGCCTGACGGGTGGATCTGGCGCCGATAGTTTGACTGGCGGTACTGCCAACGACGTACTCACGGGTGGTGCAGGTAACGACTCTCTGACAGGCGCTGCAGGTAACGACATCCTGACAGGCGATGCAGGTAACGACTCTCTGGTAGGCGGTGCGGGTAACGACAGCCTGACTGGCGGTGCAGGTGCCGACTCTCTGACAGCCGGCGCAGGTAACGACACGCTGGCTGGTGGTGCAGACAATGACACCTACGTCATGGACACTAATTGGACATCCGCTGACAGCATCACGGACTCTAGTGGTACCGATACGCTGACGGCAACGCTGACCAGCTCGGTTGCACCTGCGGCAACGGCGGGCGTTGAAACGATGACGTTGACGATGAATAGCGGTGCGGTGAATGCAAGCAACATCACGGGTACCACGACTCTGAATATCTCGGATTCAATTACGGATGGAACAGCTGTCTTTACTAATCTGGCTTCGGAAGTTGCAACGATCAATCAGACCTCGGATTTGGGTATCGTTAATATTGGCTATGCCTCAGGTGCGGCAGCCACAGTGCGCTACGATTTCGATGCCGCGGCTGAGGGAGTGGTCAACGCTTCCACTACGTTCTCTAACGTGGCAAACCTTACGATCGATGGTGATGTAACTTATGCGGCTGATTTGGGTTCTCTCGTCGGTGGTACTGCACTTAGAACGTTGACGCTCGCTGTGGATACCACCAGTACGCTGGACACTGGTGCAATTACTGCTGCTGGAATGACTACACTGACTTCCACTGGCACCACCGGTGCTCTGACGGTCGGAGTTATCACTGCAGCCGCCTTGGCCGACTGGTCAATGACAACCACATCGGGTGCAATAGCCCAGACGGGAACTAACACTGTAGCTGCTTTGGTCAATCTGACCGCGGAATCCTCGACTGGTGCAATATCAATTGGTGCTATAACCGCAGACAACTTGCTGAAAACAGTGGCGATTACGGCCACTACAGGTGTCGTTACTACGGGCGCCATCACGGCCAATGCGGGTACTGCTGTAACCAGCATGACCAGCTACACCATCGACACGGGTGTAAATGTATCGCTTAATGCCTTCGGCGCACTAGACCTTGGTGCTGATGGCACGCTGACTACCTACTCAGTGACAACGGGTGCTTCTGCCATGGCTAACACCTACGCCGCGATCACTGCGGCATCGGTAGGTACGATCACTATCACAGTGGGTGACGGTACTGGTACCCATACGTTTAGTGACATGAGCAACATTGCAACAGTTGGCGATGTCACCATTGACGCTGATGACAACGTGACCTTTACAACAGGTTTGACCACTACAACCAGTGTTGGCAACATCCTGGCAACCACTGTCTCTGGCGCAACGGTGGCTATGGGCACAACCGGTGCTTCTGGAGCCACGATGGGTAATATTACTCACACAGGCGCGGGCACCATGACTATCACCACGGGCGCCGCCTTGTCGGTGGGAAGTGTTACTGGTGGTGCTGGTGCAACGACAGTGGTTCTGTCTGATACCACGACTATTGGCACGGTGATGACCGGTGGTGCTGGTGTGGATACCTTCACCGGTACGGGTGGTGCGGATACCATCAACGTAGGTGCGGGTGATGACGTTGTGACCGGTGGTTCAGGCGCTGATACGATCGATGGTGGTGCAGGCGCTGACACGATCAACGGTGGCTCTGGCGACAGTATCACTGGTGGCACTGGCATAGACGCCATTGCTTTCGCAGCATCTGCTACCTCTGCCACCATTGTTGGTGGTACGGGTGCAGATACTGTGGTGTTCTCAGGCACTACTAACACGGCATCTATTAGTGACGTAGACGGCATCGCGGTCACAGGCGGTAGTGGCATTGATACGCTGACCTTCCTTGCGGCTACCACAGCGACTACGGTTACTGGTGGAGCTGGCGCGGATGTGACTACTTTAGGTAACTTTAC